>Ga0118677_10000879_pt1 | contig 64626 bp, 49 predicted proteins | sample AliMusrvi5mmetaG_FD_86154 | JGI IMG/M metagenome (GOLD analysis project Ga0118677, IMG submission 86154) | reverse complement strand
GCCGAACCGCCTCTTGCTTGAACTCCAGCGTGTAACGTCCCCGCTTCGCCTTCGTCATCTTCGTGTCCCTTTCGCTATTAAACCAGCGAACTAAGGGATACGTTTTGCGCGGGCAAGGTCAGTCGGCCTCTGCTCCCAATATCAGACTCACTAGCTCAAACCAAAGTGCTTGGGAGTTCTGAATATTAAAATACTGGTCGAAGCCGACTGGCTGATTTGGGAATTCGAGCCATTTTAGAGCAATCGCGTTGTGTCTTGGCTCAGTCTGCTCGCCTACAGCAACTCTGAGCTCAGTGAACAGAATATGAGCGATCCTGTGCTCCCCTGAAGCCTCGGGAGCAACCAACGGTTTAACGCTTTGTACCTCGCGCCGTTTTTCCCCGTTCTCGTCCGTAAACGTCATCGCTATTTCGATTTGTTGCACGGGGACCTCTCGATATTGATCCTGTCAAACCACTGCTTACGCCGGGAAAGACGAACTAGTGAAAAGGAACAACGAAAGCACAATCACGCCACCACCTTCAACTGCACCCCTTCATTCTCCTGCAGGCAGGCGATGATGTTGAACAGGTTTGTCGCGGTTGGATTGCCCTTTGGTCTGAAAATCTGAAGCAGAGTCTTGACGTGAATGCCAGTCCTCTCCGCAAGTGCGGGGAAGCCGAGAGTTGCGTTGATGAAGTCGCGCAGAATCTCGCGGCCCAACGCAGCTTCACCGGCCAGCAGAGCTTCGACGGCATCGCTGAGCAAGCCGCGCCGAAATTTCGGATCACTCTGCACGCGGGCTTGCACCGTTTCCCTGAAATCGCGTGTCAACGCCATGATTTGCACCTGATCCTTCAATGAATGCTAATACGCACCATTCCACCGCATCAAGAACGATGCGCAAAAGAGAACACCACGTTTGATCATGAGCAACAATTGACACTCGGCAACGATCTAATCGTCGGGTTCTTGCATCCTAATCTCCACTAGCGAGGCCTGAGGGAGTTAGACGCACTAGAAGCCTTCAATATGGAAGGCGATTTTTAGAAGAAAACAGGCCATTAGAAAACTCTGGAAAAATTCAAATCCCAAACGGGAGGTCTGCGCCATGCAGCGCACGCACACGTGTCTCTTTTTGATCCTGTCGTTCTGCTTCGCAACCGCGTTCGCCCATGCCCAGGCCGCCACTGCCGGCGGTTCGACGGCCGATATCGAGAGCCAGGCAAAGTCGCTCTACCAGCAGCAGAAATACTCCGAGGCTTTTGCGGCATACCAGCAAGGCGCCGAACAGGGAAGTGCGGTTTGCCAGTACGGTTTGGCCGGCATGTTCGAATCCGGCCTGGGCACCACGAAGGATAACGAACAGGCACTCAAATGGCTTAACGAAGCGGCGCGGCAAGATTTTCCGAACGCGGAGAACCATCTGGGCAACATGTACTTCAGCGGCAATGGAACCGGCCGGAATTACGATAAGGCCTTTTCATGGTTTGCGAAAGCCGCACGGCAAGGGTATGCCCCGGCCGAAACAAATCTCGCCATCTTTTACCGCAACGGCTGGGGGACAAGACAGGATTACGCGCAGGCTTTCGAGTGGTACAGCAAGGCCGCCGCGCAGGGATTTGCCGCTGCCGAAGACGGCCTGGGCTTTATGTACCAGAAGGGTTTTGGAACCGCGCAGGACTACGCGCAGGCCCTGGCCTGGTACAGCAAGGCAGCCGCGCAAGGTAATCCGGACGCCCAGCGCAATCTCGGCTTGATGTATCAAAACGGCTGGGGAGTGACGCAGGATTACACCCAGGCGCTTGTTTGGTTCAGCAGGGCCGCGCAACAGGGCTTTGCCGCCGCGGAAGACGACATGGGACTGATGTACTTCAACGGAAAGGGCACGGAAGAGAATTACGCCCAGGCGCTCGCGTGGTTCAAAAAAGCCGCCGCGCACGGAGATGTCGCCGCGGAAACGAATCTGGGGTACATGTATATGTACGGGCGCGGAGTGGCGCTGGATTACACGAAGGCGCGCGAATGGTTTAACAAAGCGGTCAGCCTGGGAAGCGACGAGGCGAAAGCCTGGCTGAGCTGGATGGATCGGCAGACAGTTGCCGCAGCTCCGGCGAACAGAAGCAGCAGTGCTTTCTGAAGCGCGATTCAAAAATCCGCCTTGTGTCAGAGCACGCGACGGCCACACTCCGGGTCGCCCGCTTCAAAGCCGTCCCTGCTTGCCCGCCGATATCGACTTTTTCAGGATCGAATGCTATATTGGCGATGAATATTGATATGACTTGTTGTCCTCCCACCTGTCGATAAAGTTTTGCTGCCCAAGCGGGCCAGGGGCCCAGGGTCCCAACCCATCCAGCTTCCCTAAATCCCAAAAGGATTCAAAGTGCAAAAAGCCCTTTATGCTGTCCTGTCTGCTTCTCCGCGGCGCGTGCCGCTCATTGCTTGTTGTCGCCGCTCCTGTCGATAGAACTGTGCCGCCATACTTGGGTCCGGGACGTAAGGCCCGCCCCATCCACAGCTTCCCCAAAATTCCCAGGAGTGTTCAAAGTGCAATATGCCCTTTATGTTTCGCCGTCCGCATCTCCGCGCAGGCTGCAGCTAATCATTACGATTGTGCTTTTTTTGTTTGCCTTGGCGGCCGGCCGGCCCCTGGCCGCGCAGGACGACATCACCACGCAAAACGCCAGCCTTACGCTACAATCCACAAGTGCTTTGGCACTGGGTTCCAACAACCTCAGCGGTGTTGGCGTGACCCTAAGCGGCATCGGTGTGAGCAGCACAGGTGGAACCGTCAACGGTGGCAGCGGCGACATCACCGTCAACGCGGCCGGCGGCTTGGTCAACTTGGCCGGGACGCTGACAACCACCAGCAACAGCACCACGGCGGTCACCATTGAAAACGCCACTACGGCGGTGCTGGGCAACATCACCGATACCGCCGGCGGTGTCGTCCTAGGCGTGACCGGCAAAACGATTTCCGGCGCGGTGACGCAAAATGCCGGTACACTCATCACCACCGGCAAACTGACCGGCGACACCGGCGGCACGGTCACGTTGGGCGACAACAACGCCATTGCCAACCTAGCCGCGTTCACCAGCAACGGCGGGTTCACGCTGAACAACACCAACGTCGGCGGCCTGTCCGTCACCGGTACAATGAATGATACCAGCGGCGCGGTTTCAATCACCACTACCGGCACACTGGCCTTGGGCAACAACAACATCACGGGTGTCGGCGTGAGCTTAAGCGGTGGCAGCTTGACCAGCGGTAGCGGAACCGTTAACGGCGGCAGCGGCGACATTACCCTGATTGGCGACACGATGTCCCTCGGAACGGAGACGATCCAGTCTAGCGGCAATCTGTTTATCCAGCCGGCTACCGCAAGCACCCCTATCACGTTGGGCACTAGCATCGGCGGCAGCTTGAACCTTGACCCCGCATTGTTCAGTGGTGCAAACCAAGTATTCCAAACCGGCTTCAAATCCATCCAAATCGGCAACAGTTCCGATACCGGTGGCATCACTGTCAATGCCGCGACCACTGTCAAAGACCCGTTGCTACTGGTGCAGGGTTCGGGGGCAATCGCCATCACTTCCAGCATCAGCGGTAACGGCGTGACCTTGAGCGGTAACGGTGTGAGCAGCACAAACGGCAGCACCGTCGACGGCGGCAGCGGCGACATCCTAGTCAACGCGGGCGGCGGCGCGGTCAACTTGGTTGGGGCGCTGACCACCACCAGCAATGATGCCACGGCGGTAGTCGTGGAAAACGCCACTACGGCGGCGTTGGGCAGCATCACCACCGGCACGGTCGGCGGCACGACCACCCTAGGCGTGACCGGCGGCACGATTTCCGGCGCGGTGACGCAGACTGGCATCATCACCACCGGCACACTGACTGGCGACACTGGCGATGCGGTGAACTTGGGCGGCAACAACGTCATTACCAGCCTCGGCGCGTTCACCAGCACCGGCGCGTTCACGCTGAACGACACGACGGACTTGAACGTCACTGGCGCGGTGACTATCGGCGGCGGCGCGACCGCCTCGAACATTACCAGCAGCGGCAATCTGACGGTGCAGAGCGGTGGTCAGTTGGTGGGTACCAACGGTACATTGAATATCAAAACGACTGGTGCGGGTGGCGTGGTGAACGTGCTGTCGGGCGGTTTCATCACCAACGCCAATTCGGTGATATCCGATAAAAGCGACATCGACATCGAGGGTACGGTGTCGGCCACGAACATCACGGCGGCGGTCGGTTATGTCAACGTGAACTCAGGCGGAGTCTTGTCCAACAACGCTGCTTCCGCAATTTCGACCGTGAGCGGCTACGGCGTAAATGTCAATAGTGGGGCTAGTGGTCCTGGTGTTGTTACAGCGACAGGCGGCAAAACACTGGATGTCACTGCCACTGGCACTGCGGGAAACACAATAATCGTTAGCGGTAGCCTGGTTGGCACTGGCAGCACCTTGAATATCGAAACGACTGGTGCGGGTGGCGTGGTGGACGTGCTGTCGGGCGGTGTGATCACCAACGCCACTCTAGTGAGTTCAGTCCTAAGCGACATCGACATCGCGGGTACGGTATCGACTGCCACCGCCACGGCGGGCCATGATGTCATCGTGAACGCCGGCGGTTCGCTGGCCTCGGGTGTGACGACGGCGGCAAACAACGTCACGGTGACTGGAGCCGGGGCCACGCTAACCGGAGGCAGCACGGTCTCGGCCTCCAGCGGCCAAGTGGCGGTCACCAGCGGCGGCAAACTGACTAATTCTGGGCTATTGACTGTGACGGGGCCCACCGTGCTGGTCGGCGTCACAAACTCCAATATTACCGCAGCGAATGGCCTAGGCCTGAGCATCAACGCCACCAGTGCAGGTGCAGGGGCGATAACGGTGCAGAGCGGCGGAAATTTAGTGGGTACCGGCAGCACATTGAACATAGAAGCCTCAAATCTGGCCGCTGGTGGCACAGTGGACGTGCAGACGGGCGGTTTCATCACCAACGCCGCCTTGGTGAAATCCGACAGAAGCAACATCACCATTGAGGGTAACGTAACGACCACGGCAACAACGGCAGGCCAGGATGTCATTGTGAACGCGGGCGGTTCGCTGGCTTCAGGCACGACGACGGCTGCAAACAACGTCACAGTGACTGGAGCCGGGGCCACGTTGACCGGGGGCAGCACGGTCACTGCAACCGGTGGTGTCACGGTTACCGACGGCGGCAAACTGACCAACTCGGACAACTTGACAGTGAGCGGCTTCGACGTAGTTGTTAATGCGAATAGCACTATCACCGCCGCTGCAACCAAGGCAAACCATGATGTCACCGTTAATGCTGGCGGCTCTTTGACTACGGGCGATACCACGGCGGCAAACAATGTCACGGTGACAGGTGCCGGGGCCACGCTGACCGGGAGTAACACGGTAATCGCAACCGGTGGCGTCACGGTCACCGGCGGCGGCACACTGACCAACACGGGTAACTTGACTGTGAGCGGCAACGACGTAGTTGTTGATGCGAATAGCACTATGACCGCCGCTGCAACCACGGCAGTCCAAGATGTCACCGTGACGGGAACCTTGACGGCCGGTACCGGCGGGGTGACGGCCACGAATGGCAATGTGACAGTCAACAACAACGGGGTGATCCAAACGGGCAACAACGATTTAGTGGTGACAGCCGATAACGGAACGGTGACGGTCTTATTTACTGCTGGTAACCCCGGAAATATTCAAGCCACTAACAACTTGACCCTAAACACAAAGGAAGCCTTGATCTATGGCTTGCTGAGTTCGACTAATGGCAACATAACCATTGCAGGGCCTGTAGGCAATGTGGGTAGTATTCAAACTTATTTACCCAGTGGTACCATGACAGCCACCAGCGGGAATATTATTATCAATCCCTACGGCTACTTGAGTACTTATACTATTAAAACGACCGCGATCATTGATAAATCTGCTGTAACAGTACCTGTACCAGTATCAGTAACAGGGTACTATTATGCCCATGACACCACTTTAAGCAGCCTTGTCATCACAAAAAATGAAGTTATATCGGGTAACCTTTCCGTTAATAAAGTATTGGAAATTAGCAATAACGCTACGCTGACAGTCAACATAGCAGCCGACGGTAAAGGTGGCGGCGTAACGGCTGGTCAAGTCATAGTGGATCCCGGGTCAACTATCAATGCGTTATCGGTCATGGCGACTGGTTACGATCCCAACTACAAAGCCGACGGCACCGGGCAATACGCCATTATGATTGGGACCGGTGGACTGATTACCGGGTCGCTTGCCAACCCGCTGACTCTGCAAGCCACAGCCACACCTGTGACAGACAATATAACAAAAATAACAACCGCAGGCTCAGTTGACATCGCAGGAACGGTATCATCGGCTACGTTAACCACAGCAACCAAAGATGTCATTGTGACAGGGGGTGTGATCGGCGGTTCGCTGGCTTCAGGCACGACCACGGCGACAAACAACGTCACGGTGTCAGGGACCAATGCCAAACTTACCGGAGTCACTGCGGTGTCGGCCACCAACGGAACCGTGACAGCCAGTGCGGGCGGTGTGATCCAAAACGACGGCGGCAGTGCTAACTTCAACGTGACGGGCCAATACATTTCGGTTGACAGTGCCACTTCAAAAATCAGCGCCACTGGCACCGGCAACTTCACCGTCAAGGCCCAAGGCACCGATGCCAGTTCGCCCTTATCCTCAAAACTGGCCTTGTCGGTTAGCAGCAGCGGCACGATTGTCGGTAGTAACACGGACAGCATGACCATCTGGTCCGACCAGGGGGCTATTACTCTGGGTACGGGCAGCTTCAACGCACTGGGCGCGCCTTTCCAAAAGACCGCCAGTGGCAGCGTTAGCTTTATTTCAGGGGCATTGTTGACTTTGAGTCCCTTGAGCTATGCGAATAGTGGCGACATCGTGTTGCAAGGCAGCACCGTTAGTGTCACTGGCGCAGGCAGTGTCACTAGGACGGGTTCGGGTGCGTTGACTGTCTGGGCGACCGGTGCCGATTCCAACTACCAAGCCGACGGCAGCGGACAATACGCCCTCATGGTGAATACCGGTAGCCAGATCACCGGGTCGCTTGCCAACCAACTGACCGTGCAAGCTACAAACGCCAACGGATCAGTGGATGTCGCCGGCACGATATCTGCAGCCACTACCACCATGGCGGGCAAAGATGTCATCGTAAACGCCGGCGGTTCGCTGGCTTCAGGCGCGACGACGGCGGCCGGTTATGTCAGCGTAAACTCAGGCGGAACCCTGTCCAACAACTCGGCTTCCGTAATTTCTACAGTGAGCGGCTACGGCGTAAATGTTAATAGTGGGGCTGTTGTTACAGCGGTAGGCGGCAACACACTGAATGTCAACGCCACTGGCACCGCAGGAAATACAATAATCGTTGGCGGTAGCCTGGTTAGCACTGGCAGCACCTTGAATATCAAAACGACGGGTGCGGGTGGCGTGGTAGACGTGTTGTCGGGCGGTGTCATCACCAACGCCACACAGGTGACATCCGTCAATAGTGGCATCGACATCGCGGGTAAAGTGTCGGCGGCCTCAACCACAGCCCCTAAGGGCACGGTCCATGTTATAAACGGCGGCACCCTTTCCAACTTAGACACCGCTGATTCGGCGGTGTCTGGTAATGCAATACTTGTGGACAGTTCCACCGCCAAGGTTTCAACTATTTCCGCAACGAACGGCCATACAATGTCCGTTACCGCGACCGGTGCCGACACCAGCTACCAAGCCGACGGCGGCGGCACATACGCACTCATGGTGAATGTCGGCGGACAGATCACCGGGTCGCTTGTCAATCCGCTGACTCTGCAAGCCACCACCGGGTCGGTTGAAGTCGGCGGCACGGTAATATCGGCCACTACGACCACTGCAACCAAAGATGTCATTGTGACCGCCGGCGGTTCGTTGACTTCGGGCGATACCACAGCATCAAACAACGTCAGGGTGACAGGGGTAGGGGCCACGTTGACCGGGGGCAGCACGGTCACTGCAAACGGTGGTGTCACTGTTGTAAACGGCGGCATCCTGACCAACTCGGGCAACTTGACAGTGAGTGCTAACGATGTGGTCGTTGGAGTGCTTGCTCCGGGTAGTGCGGGAACTGTTACGGCGGTAGCCGGTAGTACACTGAACGTAACCGCCCGTAACTCAATAACCGTGCAGAATGGCGGCATCATGGATGGCAGCAACGGCACTTTGATTGTGGAAGCTGCCACTACCAACAACACCGGTTCTGTGACCGTCGCCAGCGGGTCATCCATCATAAACGCTTCGTCGGTATTATCCGACTTAAGCGACATTAACATCTTCGGCACGGTATCAACGGCTACCTTGGCGGCAGGGAGCGGGATGACGGCCACGCATGGCAATGTGACGGTCAACAACAACGGCGTGATCCAAAACGCTGGCAACAACGGTTTATTGGTTTCGGCCAGTAACGGAACTGTGACAGTTAACACTGGTGGGACGATCCAAACCGGAACCACTGGCGGCAACGTGGACGTAACTGCAAAAAGCACATACGTGTATGGCGCACTGAAATCGGACAATGGTAGCATAACGATTGACGGCCCCGCCGGAAACGTGGGTAATCTTGATGAAACCATAACTACCGGTACTACGACAGCCAGCGGGAATGTCAATATCACTGCCAACGGCTATTTTACTACTGGAACTATTAATGCAAATTCTATACTAAATAACGGTGGTCATTATTATGCCCCTACCATAAATGTTAATGACCTAGTTATAACATCAAGTCAGACATTGGGGGCTGGTACTATAAGAGATTTGCTGGAGGTATCTGGCAGTGGGGTTGTATTGAAAGTTGGCGACAGTTTGACTATTACGAATCCTACGTCTGGGCAAGTGTTGGTTAATAATGGCGGATCAATTACCAGTAACTCTGCCACTGTTACCATTACTGCATCTAATATATCAGTCGGCGGCGCAGTTGGCGGTGTAGATGCCAATATTACAGCGGCGAACGGCAACACGCTCACCGTCAACGGCACTGGCACCGGCAGTAGTACTACCGGCGCGGTGAATGTGGCTAGCGGTGGACAGATAGTGGGCATCGGCACTTTGACTGTGGAAGCCACGGGCCAGGCAAACGGTGGCAATCCGGCAGGCACGGTGGTAGTGCAGACGGGCGGCGCGATTACCAATGCCGCGCTGGTGACATCACAATATAGCGATGTTGATATTTATGGCACGGTATCGGCTACCTCAACCACAGCGAGTAATAATGTCAATGTGACGGGTCAATTGACTTCTGGTTCGACTACGGCGGGCCAGAATGTCAACGTGACCGGCGGAACTTTGACCGGCGGCACGGGGGTCACAGCCACCAGCGGTCAAGTGGCGGTCACCAGCGGCGGCACCCTGACCAACTCCGGTATCCTGACGGTGAGTGCCCCCGCAATACTGGTAAGCGGCGCAGTTGGCGGTGTAGATGCCAATATTACAGCGGCGAACGGCAAAGCGCTCACCGTCAACGGCACTGGCACTGGCAATAGTACTACCGGTGCGGTGACTGTGGCGAACGGTGGACAGATCGTGGGCACTGGCGGCATCTTGACTGTGGAAGCCACAGGCAATACAAGCGGTGGCAATCCGGCTGGAACAGTGGTAGTGCAGTCGGGCGGTGCGATTACCAATGCCGCGCTGGTGACATCACAATATAGCGATGTTGATATTTATGGCGCGGTATCGGCTACCTCTACCACAGCGAGTAATAATGTCAATGTGACGGGTCAATTGACTTCGGGTTCGACGACAGCGGGCCAGAATGTCAACGTGACGGGTGGATCTTTAACGGACTTGGCTGGGGTGACGGCCACCAATGGAGCCGTAGCCGTAACTGCGGGTGGTGTGATCCGAAACAACACCGACAACACGGATTTGATTGTGACGGGCAAAACCGTTTTGGTTGACGGCACTGCTTCAACGATCAGCAAAACCGGGATTGGCAATCTGACTGTGGAGGCGACGGCTGCCGATCCATCTCCGGCCTATGCCTTGTCAGTCACGAGTGGTGGACAGATCATCGGCAGCAACACCGGCAACATCAACATTTTTGCCGACCAAGGCACAGTCAGCGTGGCAGGTGGCATTATCACCGGGGCGAACACCGGCACCTTGCAAGTGGGCGAAGTGAATGGGGCGAATATTAATACTTCGCTGGTCAGCGTCACCAACGGCGGCGTCATCCAAAAGACCGCCGGCACCAGCCTCACCGTGCAAGGGGGCGGGGTATTGGTGGATGGGCCGAATTCCGTAGTCAAGATGAATTTTACGGCAGGCAACGGCAACCTGCTGGTTGAAGCGAGAGGTAGCGACGCGACGGTGGGGCAGTCCGCAATCACTGTCAGCAACGGCGGCCTAGTCACCTTGAACTCAAGTGGCAGCATGACGCTGTATGCGACCGACGCTGCCGGAACGGTCAGTCTCCTCAGTACCGGCGCGAACACCGGCACGGTGGAGCGCCTTAGCGCGGGCGCATTGGAAGTGGATGCCCGCAACGTGGTCAACAAGGGCTTGATGAAATCTGACTTGGGCGACATTAATGTCACGGGCAACTCCAGCTTTACTGCGGATTGGACGACGACACCCGCCACCGGCATCACCGAAGCAAAAAACAACCTCAACGTGTCTGGGGCATTGAAGACCGGCACAGCTTTGGCGGACACGCAGAACCTCACGGTGACCGGTGTGCTGATCACCAATTCGGCGCAAGCAACGGCAGGCGTTGCCCAAGTGATTGGTGGTGGCAAACTGCAAGACCAAGGCGGCAGCTTAGCCGTGAATGGCGCGGCTGTCTTGGTGGACGGAGGCAACTCAAACATCGCATCAACCGGGCAAGGACTATTCACCGTTGAGGCTACCGGCACGGACGGTAAAGTGACGGGGGCTGGTGGCCCATACGCAGTGACTGTTCGCAATAGTGGGCATATTACGGGTGGCAACACGGGTGATATGATTGTGTTCGCGGATCAAGGCACGGTTGGTGTGACTGGGGCAGGCAGTCAAATTGCTGGCTCCAACACTGGAACTTTGAATGTCGGCACCAACGGCAGCGTCACCAGCAAACAAGTCAGCGTCACGACTGGCGGCATCATCCAAAAGACCGCCGGGACCAGCCTCACCGTGCAGGGCGGCAACGTCCTCGTCGACGGCGCGGCATCCCTAGTCACCGCCGGGACAGGGGCTACCGGCGCGTTCAACGTCGCCGCCACCGGTACGGACTCAACCAGTGCCACTGGCTACGCCCTGACCGTCAGCAACCTCGGCCAAGTGCTCGCCCAACAAACCGGCGACCTCAACCTCTACGCCGCCCCCGGCTCGTCGGTGCTCGTCACCACGCAGGGCCGCGTCAGCGCCGCCAACACCGGCAACCTGCTGGTCGGCGACAGCAACCCCACCGGCACCGTCGATGCCACCCAAGCCTCCCTGCGGGTTGACGTGACCGCGGGCGGCGTGATCGAAAAGACCACGGCGGGCAACCTCACCGCCCTCGGCCAAAGCCTCAAGATCGACGGCAGTGCCGCGAACGATGCCACGCAACACTCGCGCATCGTCCTCGGCAACACCCTCGCCGCCACCGGGCAGGCCGCATCAACCACACTGACAGCTCCCGTCACCGGCAACCTCGGCCTTGAATCCACCCATGCCGATGTCGGGGCGCGCGCCGCGCTTGCGATAAGCAACGGCGGCCAAGTCATCGGCAACCAGTCCGGGGTGGGCCTGATGACCGTCACGGCGGATGCCGCCGACATCGCCAACCCGGCGAACAACGGCAGCGTGACTGTCGCCAGCGGCGGCCTGATCGCCAAGACCGCCCAAACCGGCGCGACCGGCAACCTCGCCGTTCAGGGCGGCAACGTCCTCGTCACTGGCGCGGGCAGCCTCATCCTCGACGGTGCCGACCCGGCTGACCCCACACAGGCCGCGTCCACGCCGTCAGGTGGCAATCTGACCGTCTATGCCAATGGGGCCGACCAGCCCTCCAACAGCGCATCTCCGACCGTCGCCCTTGCCGTCGCCAGCAACGGCCAGATCACCGCCAACACCACTGGTGACGCGACCCTTTACACCGTCGCAGGGTCATCCGTCGGCGTGACCGGCGCGGGCCAAGTCACCGGGTCCAACTCTGGAACTTTGAGCGTCGGCACCAACGGGACCGGGACCATCACCAGCAAACAAGTCAGCGTCACCACCGGCGGCGTCATCCAAAAGACCGCCGGCACCAGCCTCACCGTGCAGGGCGGCAACGTCCTCGTCGACGGCGCGGCATCCCTAGTCACCGCCGGGACAGGGGCGGCCGGCGCATTCAACGTCGCCGCCACCGCCGCCGACCCCGTTGGCGGCTACGCCCTCACCGTCAGTGGCCTCGGTCAGATACTCGCCCAGAATACCGGTAATACGCAAGTCTTTGCCAATAACGGAACCGTTTCCGTTAACCAAGGCATAATTAACGGTGCAAATAGTGGTTCACTGACGGTTGGGACTGACGGATTGGGTGTCACTTCCCTGCAAGTCAATGTGCTGGCGGGTGGCATCATTGAAAAAACGGCGGGTACCGACACTTCCATCATCGGCGGTACAATTTTGGTGGATGGTGCGAACCCTGCGAACTCTGCCATCAGCACTTCAACGAATGCCATTGGCAATTTCATTGTAGAGGCGACCGCAGGCAATCCTTCATCGACCAATTTCGCACTGACAATCAGGAATGGTGGGCAAATATTGGGTGCTAACTCGCGAATTACGGGTAGTGACACCACGGGGAACATGTCGGTGCTGGCATCCCAAGGGACAATTAGCGTATCTGGAAAAAACGCCATACAGGCTAATAACCAAGGATTCCTAAAAATCAACAGCCCTAGTTTGTTGGTGGCTGGATCGGGAACGGGAAGTACGACTCCGACTATCGTTTTGAACAATGCGGGCATCGCACTGATACAGGCGAACACGATCACGGGTTCGGAGAATAGTGGTGCTTTAATTAATGTTTCCAATTTTGGTAATTTGGTTATCACGCCTTTCAACACTAACGCTAACACCCTGACAATCGACCCGATCTCCATCATAAAATCCAACTCACCGGGAGACATCGTCCTGGCGGCGACAAACATCAACTTGACCGATGCCGTCATTGGGATATCTTCCGGCACCTTGTTGGATGGTGGTAATATATTCTTCGTCGGGAACAGCAACGGCAGCTTCAACCTTACTGGCAACGTCAACTTTCCAGTCACCTCTTTGGTGATGATCGATTCCATAATCAGGAACAAGGGTACAGGCAACCAAGATTCCACCAACAATATTCGATTCAGTGTGGCAAATTTTCAAATGTCGGACAGTGTTGTTCAGACGCAAACCAATGCGGGTGGTCAGGGCGGCAATGTCTCGATTGTCAATGGTAACCAACTGAATTCTAAGATCACTTTTGGCCTTTCCCTGAATGACAGTGATACCTTTACTGCCGGGGGCACTGCCGATTGGAGGGTGGTCTCGCTGTTGGAAGCGGACTTGACGCTTAGCACCTTAGGGCAAAGCATCTTTGCTGCAACGAGTGAATACAAGCTTTCCGAGAACATCAGGCTGAGTGCCACCGACTCGGTGCAGGCGGCAATTAGAGGGGTCATCAGCCAATGGGGCTTACTAGGTAGGGAAGCAGATTTGCGCAACAATCCCTGTGAGAAGGAAGGCAGTTCGCTGTCCCGCAACGGCAGTGGCGGTTATGCCGTGGCTTCGAGCATGACCTTACCTTTGCCGGTAGGTTATGGTGGTGTGACCAGCCACATGCCTTATGCCGCCAAGGGTACGGCTGGCTTTGGCTTGGAGTACCCAATTAAATTAGCAGCTTTGAACCGAACCCCCGACCGGGAATGCTATTGACAAGCTGATTACACGGAACGAAAGCAGAAATCCATTATGAAGATAAGCAAACAACTGACGATGTCCGGTCTTGCAACGGTGTTTGGAGCGTGGCTGCACACTGGTTTTGCGGATCAATCATACTTTCCACTGGACCCACTGAGTGACCCGACCAAACCCAGCAACAAACGCTTGATTGTGCCAATTCCCGGCACGGATGACAAATCCAAGAATGGTTCTTTGAAATTGCCTGACAAGCCAAAGCAAGGCTCTGATGGCCAATCAGCAAAGGGTCCAAGAATTCATGTGGAAAAAGTCGTCTTTGATTTTAAGGACTGTAACAATGAAGACCCTGCCAATGAAGACTGTAAAAATGCAAGCACGATTTTTTCCAACGAAGATTTGGAGCAGGTTACAAACCCTTTTTTGGAACGTCTGAACCATCAGTTGAGTGGTAGCGACTTGGAACAATTGCGTTATCAACTCACCCTGTTCTATGTGGACAAAGGCTATATTAGCTCTGGTGCAGTGATCGAGAAGCAAAGTTTCAAAGATGGAATATTGCATATCAAAATTGTTGAGGGAAAATTGACCGATGTAAAGGTCAGCGGGAACGGCTGGCTGAGGGAGGAATATATCCAGGATCGCTTAAAGGGTGATACCGATGAGCCTCTTAATACGAAAGATTTGCAGGAGCGTTATACCCGATTGCTGAACGATCCGTTGATTGATCGCTTGAATGGCACCTTGTTGCCGGGACTCAAACCGGGTGATGCGGTGCTGGATTTGAAAGTGACACGGAAACGTAACTACGGCTTAACGTTGAGCGCGGACAATTTCGCGCCCCCCTCGATAGGAGGGTATGCCGGACGCATAGACACTTGGGTCTCCAATCTCAGTGGTTTTGGCGAGATACTAAATTTTAGCTTCAACGAGATGGGCGGTGCCCAAAACTATATCGCCGGGGTTGATGTCCCTTTGAACTCGGCTGGAACTCGCTTTGCCTTTCATTACAGTAATGTCAATACGGTTTTGGTGGAAGCACCCTTTGCGCAATTAGACATTAAAAGCAATATCATCAACTACGATGCACAGTTTATGCATCCGTTTTATTTGCCACCCAATTTTTTGCCAGGCAACCAAATTCTGACGGTGGGTTTTAATTTCAACATTCGCCAAAATTACACCACGCTTAGCGGTCAACCCTTGGACCGTCCCGGTTCCAATAACGGACAAGACTCTGAAACGGTGGTGCGTCTTTGGCAAGATTATGTCTATCAAAGTCCAAGCGGGGCTTTGGCCTTGGATTTAAGGTCCACGGAATCGGTCGGCCTCGATATCTTTGGGGCGAATAAAACCACCCAAGTCGGCGATGGGCGGTTTTTCGATTGGCTCCTCCAAATAGGGTCGCGCTATACGTTGTCACCTAATATGCTCTTACCTAATGGAGGCTATATCGCAGTCAACGGCGCACTCCAGTTAGCCGACGATCAACTGTTGCCATTGGAGCAACTGGCCATCGGCGGTTTTTCCACAGTGAAAGGCTACCGGCAAAACTATTTGGTGCGGGATGAGGGGTTTTACACCGCTCTTGAGTTTCACTATTCGGTCTTCGGCGGGACACCGGGTACTCCTTATGGGGTATTTTTGGTTCCTTTTGTGAATTATGGCGGTGCTTGGAACTACCGCCAAGCCGGCACTAATTTGTTTTCCAGCGGGATAGGCATTGAAGGCAATTATGGGTGGATTGGCATTGATGGAGCCTTCGAAATGCTATCGGCTTCGCTGTATTGGGCCGAGCGGCTGACAAGCTATACCCTAACACCGGGCACACCTAAAGATTTGCAAGACGATGGTGTGAATTTTCAAGTGAAATGCCAGGTATTTTAAATGGGAGCATCTTTATGAAATTAAAATGGCTGCCTTGGGTTTTATGCCTTGCCATGGTGTTCGCCGTTGCAGGTTGTTCGATCACACAACCCGTGGAATCGCCGATCAAAGGAGTCGGGACCGATGCCAAGACCGCCACAGCCACTCATTACGGCAGTGGGCAGCACTTGGGGCTAGGCTACGCCTATTTGAATGATGGCAAATACCGCCCCGCATTGCTTGAGTTTGATCTTGCCCTAGCCGATGCCGAAGCGCAGGGCGACCCTTCTCAAGGCACACCGATGCTTTCTGCTTGCGCGACAGCAACCGCGACGGAAGCCAACACCCTAGGCGATCCGTCCCTTAAAGCCGAAATTCACAGCGCATCGGGATATGCCCTGTATCTTCTGCATCGGCTGACACCCGAGCAAGCCGACAACGCCGACCAGAACCTAATGGATTTCGCAAAGCCCCGATTGACCTGTGCATTGGAGTTGGCAAAGCAGGCCAAAAATCTGCAATTGGAAGGGCGAATCAGGGCTTATCTAGGTTTGGTCTATGCCAGATTGTCGCAAGACCATGCATTGGAAGCCGCCGATGCCGACCAGGATGGCAGGCAAAACGATCAAAGAAAGGACTTGGATTTGAAAAAGGAAAATCGGCAACAGGCACTTGCCGAATTCCAGAAGAGTCGGGATATAGCCAGTGCCAGCGGTAATTTGGCACTGGGTTACGCTGCGCAATTGCATTTGGCGAGACTCGAAAATGACCCGTCCAAACGATTGAGCATGATAAAACAGGTGAATTCCAATTTGGGGGGCGTGAAAGACGAGGCTTCCCGCGTCAACCTGATGCTCAATATTATGGACCAACTTGACAATATGCGCAAAGAAGGCCAACTGTCAGGCCGGACGGAGGATATTTCCCGGTTTGAATTCGAAATGGCCGACAACGCGATTGCCTTGGCTGGCAAGGCTGGCATGCTGCGTGCGTTGTCCCAAAGTGAAGGCTTTTTGGCGGGTTGTTACGAACGCGAGCATAAACTCGAAGCTGCCATCCAACAAACCGAATTAGCCATTGGACATTCAGTGGAGTCTAAGGCATCCGATTTGACCATGGTTTGGCAATCTAATTTGGGACGCTTGCTAGCGCTCAACGGCCAAGAAGATGATGCCATGATGGCCTATCGGCGGGCAATGTTCTATGTGGACGAGATTCGCAACGACATCCCCATGGTTTACGCCGATGGCAAATCAGCGTACAGCGAAACCTTGGAACCGATTTATCGCGGCATGGCAGATTTATTATTGCGCACGGCAAGTCGCAAACCCAAGCAAGAAGACCGGCAAGCGTTGTTGCTTGAAGCGATTTATTCCTTAGAAAAGCTTAAAGAGTCGGAATTGGAGGATTATTTCAATTTACGTTGCTCCTTGGGAACATCCGCAGACGACACCGATGCGCCTCAACAATCCCATCTAAATCAACTCTCGCCGCTTTCCGCTTTGGGTAGAATGGGCAATCTTGGCAGGACTCTGCAAAAGGCAAGCGGACAAACGGCCATTATTTATCCGATTATTTTCAAGGACCGCCTAGAGTTGCTACTTGTCTACGACCAAGGCAATGGGAAGGGGGCACAAATCGTAGAAAAAACGCTTAAGGAAGTGAATGAGAAGGAAATAACCAAAATGGCGGAGAACCTCAATGAATCGTTAAACCGTGACGAGGGAAAAGCAGACGGTTGGAAGCCTAGTAGCCAGAAACTCTACCAGTGGCTGATTGCACCTTTGCAAAGCGAGTTGCAATCAGCGAATATTAATAGGCTTATCTATATTCCTGATGGCAAATTGAGGCTAGCACCGATTAGTGCCTTTTATGATGGCAAATCCTTTATTGCCGAACACTATGCCGTGGTGGTCAATAATGGCCTGCAGTTCGTATCCGTTCAACGTGAGCAGGGGGCTTTAGGCAAGACGCTATTGGCGGGGTTGAGTAAGCCGGATGGTTCGTCAATTGACCAGCTTCCTTCAGATTTCCAAGACGCGGCGGTAGAATGGGCGCTTGTAAACAGCCCTAACCGTGGGGTTGGGAAAAAAACGTCTGCAAAAGCCAAGCCTCAGCGAGGGACATCCGAGTACCGCCAAAAAATGGTGGAGGGAATGTCTTTGCCCAGTGTCAATGATGAAATTCATTCGCTAGAAGGACAGCTAAATAGCAAAACACTGATGAATGAGAACTTTACCCACGGCAACTTGGAAAATGATTTGCAAACCGGGGACTATGAGTTTGTCCACATAGCATCCCACGGTCATTTTGCGCATACGGCCAAAGAGAGTTTTATAATGACACATGACAAAACTCTGCATGTCGATGAAGTGGAAAAAGTCATTCATGTGAAACCCGGAAAGGGTGGCCAAATCGATTTGGTGACCTTCAGTGCCTGCGAGACAGCCACGGGGGATGACCGAGCGCCACTGGGCTTTACCGGAATTGCCATCAAGGCGAAGGCCCGCAATGCCTTGGGTGCTTTGTGGTCTGTCAATGACAATGCAACTTATCAATTCATGGAAAAATTCTATACAGCCTTGAAGACAAATGGCGGGGACAAGGCTAATGCATTACAGCAGGCGCAAAAAGGAATGATTCAAGAACCGGGGCTGGCTAACCCATTTCTCTGGGCGGCATTCATTCTCGTAGGGTCGTGGTAATCCGGGTGACACAATGGTTCGAGTATAATTATCGCCAGAAATCATTAAAATAGACAGACTGTTTCATCAATCAACAACCGCAAGTGCGGGGGAAGGATAAAATGAAGATCGCCAAAGAACACAATCAACTAATTTACGGGATTTTCCGGCTCGCTATGTCGGCATCGCTTATGGCAGCAATCGTTTCTTGCGCCACCCAACCGGTGGCCTCCACTACAGCCAAAACCAATGCCAATGCCTCCCCTGCCACTGTCGCGGAGAATCGCCTCAATTATGACCAATATCTTGCGCAGGGCAAAAGCGCGTTAAATAGTGGCAATACTACCCAAGCCATTGATAATTTTAAACAAGCGTTACGGGAAGCGGGTAGTGATGCCACCAAGCAGCAAGAAGCTTACGGAAACATCGGGCTTGCCTATCAAGCCGCTTCGGACAATCCAACAGCCCAGGCCTATCTGGAAAAGGCCGGGGCAAAAGAGCAGGCTCCCGCATGGATCAAAGATGGATACAAACATCTGTTATCTTCGCAAAAGTTCATGACATCCGAGGACATGGAAAGGAAACTCCAGGCCGAGAAGGATATAGAACAGGAGCAAGCACAGTTGCTGGCAGCCAATCAGGATAACTCAAGCGAGGAGCCAGGAAGTAAAAGACGCGGATTTATTGTCGGGAAGCCTGCCATGACTACAGCCATGAACACCAAGGAAGACTATAGGCCAAAACCCGCCGAAGCAAAGTCCAAGCCCAAAGTTGTCAAGCGCCCGAAACATCCCGGTCCCGCTCCTATGGCTAGTGCACATGCCGATACACAGTCTGCCGAAACTGCCTTGGACATCCGAATCATTTTCGCCGTTGCTAGTTCGGTACTCACGCCGGAGGGGCAGAAACAGGCGGATGAATTAGGCAAGTTATTGCAGCAAAAATTGCAAGACAGCGATCAAGTTGCGGTTTTAGTTGGCCATACCGATATCCTCGGTAGCGAGGAATATAACGATCATCTTTCCGAGGAGCGGGCTAACGCCGTAAAATCTTACTTAGTCAGCAAATTTCCCGATTTGAAGGGCAAATTGTCCGAGCGAGGGATGGGCAAGCGACAACCCATTTACAAAGAGATGGACGAAGAGTCCCAAAGGCTGAACCGTAGGGTCGAAGTGAAATTGAGCCGCAGTCCAGAATGAAGTAAGATTACTGGAGATTCTTGTTGCTTGCATTGACAAACAGTTAAAGCCATGGCACTTACGCTTGAAGTCGTCAATTACAAGGGAATTCCCTCCGTCAACCCGCTACGCGCCCGCTTTGAGCAAGGTGGCGGAACGGTAGGGCGTTCCCTTGACAATAATTTACCCCTCCCCGATGAAGATAAGGTTATTTCACGATACCATGGCAATATTCGTTACCAAAATGGGGGGTTTGTCTATATTGATACCAGCACGGGTGGCACTTTGTTGTGCAACAAAAACCGCTTGCTGGAAAAAGAAGACTCAGTTGTCTTAGCCGACGGCGATCACCTAAAAATTGGTGAATATGAATTGGTGGTTCGGATTGAACCTGAGGAACAACCATTTCCAGGGCTTTTCTCTGACTTAGGTGGGCAGCAGGCATTTGCGGATAATAGGGTCGGCAGTGGCTTTGGTGTGAATATCCAGCCTCTGTTCGGCGATAGTGAGCTTCTGCCGGAATTTGGGCAAAATACCCCGCCATCCCGTCCCCCGACGCAGAATGATAGCTTTATCAGTCAACCCGATGTCCCTCCTTTTCAGGAAAGTTTCACTCTGCCCGAAATCCAGAAACCGCTTGAGGATTTTTCGTTCGATGGAGCTTTGCAAGGAGGAAATTCATCTAGTCAACCCGCAGCGGCGAATAAGGATGATTTTGAATTTCTAGATGACTGGTTTGGTAATTTGGGAACCGATGCAGAAATGCCGGATCGCACACCTGATCAAGCACTTGACCCTTTCCTCCCCTCTCCTCAGATACCTCCGAAAGAGGCCGTCATGCCTCCCATTGATGCTCATCAGGGTCAAATTGACAAGACTGTTTCTGTCGGCGGCCATTCTTCCGCTAGTCTCGCTGGAATTGGGTTTATCGACAATGACACAGGACTTGAGCCGCTTGCATCGACACGCGCAAAAGCAATAAACATACCCAAACCGGGTGGGCAGCCCATCCCATCAGCAAAAATGGCGGCTACGGTATCTCCCCCAGCCGATCCGTCACCGCATGCCAAAACTCCGCCGCCATACCCACTACCCGAATCCGCAACGGGTGTGGACTTGTTCAGATGTTTCTTGGAAGGGGCGGGGATTTTAGAAATTCTTAGCGGCATGACGCAGGAAGAACAAATAAAAGCCATGAAATCGGTCGGTCAGGTTTACCGCGAGATGGTCGATGGCATGATGAAAGTATTGCACGCCCGCAAAATGGAGCAAAGCATGATCGCACTCCGGCAGTCGGATGTGACCCAGTTTCGGCGAGGGGAATGCAATCCGTTGAAAATCTTCCCGACTGCGGAAGAAACAATGGAAGAAATGATGCGCCAAAAAAATCCCGCTTATATTGCCCCTGCCGAAGCAGTCAAGGAAGGTTTTGCCGACATCATGAACCATCAATTGGCGATGAGGGCGGGGATGCAAGCAGCAATGAGCGGTTTCCTCAAACGTGTGGACCCGAAAACATTTGATGATATGTTTAAGGATGGGATCATCTTCCAGAAAAAAGCCAAATGCTGGGATGCTTATGGCAAGGCCTATCCGAAGTTGGTGGAGGAGGCTATGGACGACTTGTTCGGTGAAAACTTTGCGGAAGCATATAGGGAACAATTGCGCATTTTGCGGCAATCGCAACAATCAAAAGCTTAAGAGTTGTTTATGTCTGAATTCAGCAGGGTAGTCTGGTCCGAGGGGATGTTTCTAAGGCCGCAACATTTCCAACAGCATGACCGGTACATTGAGAAATGGGTGAATAACCGTTGTTTAGGATTGCGAAGTTTCGACTGGGGCTTCAGGTCATTTAAGTTAGACCACGGTCAATTGGCCGTAGGCCGCGTCGCCCTGCTGGATAGCTGCGGAACGTTCCCCGACGGCACCCCATTTGATTTGCCTGACCACGACGAATTGCCAATGCCGTTGGAAGTGTCCGAGGGGGTGCAGAATAATTTGGTTTATTTGGCGTTGCCGCTTCATCGACCGAGTTCATCTGAAATCGACAGTGATGCGTTTTCCGATAGTCTGGCCCGTTACCGCATGACCGAACGTGAAGTAAGAGACTATAACAAGGGTGCTGACGGAAGCTATTCAGTGCAAATCGGAGGTTTGCGCACCCGTTTGATGCTGCAAAGAGAGGAAAGGGCGGGCTATGTCTGTCTAGGCGTGGCAAGAATAGTGGAAGTGCGGGCAGACAAGACCGTGGTGTTGGACGACAAGTTTATTCCCCCAATTCTGAATTGTTCTGCTGCGAAAGTACTGGGCGGGTTCCTGCGCGAATTGCACGGCTTATTGCATACGCGGGGTGAGGCATTGGCCGGTAGGGTGGTCGAATCCGCGCGTGGTGGTGCGTCGGAAATCGCGGATTTTCTGCTGCTTCAGGCCATCAACCGTCATGAACCGTTGCTGGAGCATTTAAGTGTGAATGCGGCGTTGCACCCGGAAGAATTTTTCCGCCTTGGCTTGGAGTTGGCCGGCGAATTGGCTACTTTCTATAAGCCGGGCAAACGGCCGGTCAACTTTTCGGCTTATAACCATGACGATTTGCAAGCCACTTTTGGGCCGTTAATGGACGAATTGCGCCAATTGCTCAGTATGATATTGGAGCAGAATGCAATTCAAATCCCCTTGCAGCAACCAAGGCCTGGGGTTTACGCTGCAAGACGCCCGGATGTCAATTTGTTGGACAGCGCCATTTTCGTGCTGGCCGTTAAAGCCAGTGTATCGCCGGAATTGTTGAGATCCCATTTCCCCCCTCAAGTCAAGATCGGGCCGGTCGAAGACATTCAGCAACTGGTCCGTTCGGCATTGCCGGGTATTTCAATTCACAATTTGCCGGTGGCACCGAGGCAGCTTCCCTACCATGCAGGGTTCTCTTATTTCGAATTGAACAAACAAAGCGAATTGTGGAAAAAAATGTCAACCTCCGGGGGCTTTGCCATTCATGTAGGCGGCAGTTTCCCCGATCTCGAACTTGAATTCTGGGCAATCAAAAAAGGATAAACCGGTGAGCCAAGACGACCCCTTTTCCCCGTTTGGGGATGACGACAGAACCATCATCCGGCGTCCAACTCCAGGAGGGCGAGCGCGTCCCAACCCTGCGGAGGACCCGACCAATGTCCCCTCCTACACACCAGGAATTTCACCGCCTCGATTGCCTGAACAGGACATCGATATCCAGGCTGGCTTTCGTTCGGATTTTGGTGAAAATCCTGTCGTCGCTGCGGCTTTATCCCTTCTTTCCTTGGTTAATAGGCTACGCAGTATGGCATCACACCGTGACATTCCCGGATTGCAACAGCAATTGGTGGGTGAGATGCGGGGATTCGAAAACCGGCTATTGCAACTGGGAATGACACAGGAGCATACCCGCATGGCCAGTTATGCACTGTGTTCGCTGCTGGATGAAACCATACTCAACACACCATGGGGTGCGCAGAGCATTTGGGGGCAGCAGAGCTTGCTCATCCTGTTCCACAAAGAAGCCTGGGGGGGGGAAAAGTTTTTCCAAATCGTTGATCATCTTGTGCGGCAGCCTGCCCAGAATCTAAATTTGCTCGAACTGTGTTATTTATCCTTAAGTTTGGGGTTCCAGGGCAAATTTCGCATTTCCCAAAACGGTCTCAACGAATTGGAACAATATCGTTTGGAGCTTTACCAACTGATCCGACGGGTTCGGGGGGATTTTGAAACAGCTTTGTCACCGCGCTGGCAGGGATTGAAAGACGTTCGCAACGCCCTGATTAAGTTCGTTCCGTTTTGGGTCATAGGCTTAGTCGCGGGTGCCGTCCTGTTATTGGTTTACATGGCCTTTTTATTTTCCATTAGCAGCGTATCCGATGAAACCCTTTCACATCTTGCCGCTTTGGGCAGGGAAAAGATCAAAACCTCCCAGGCACTGCCGGTTCCAGTCCCCAAGCCCCCCGTACCGGGAAGGCAGGAACGATTTACAGTTTTATTAAGGGATGAGATAGGCAAAAGCATGGTTGAGGTCATTGATGACCGGACCCTGCGCATCCGCAATTCTTTCCCTGCCGGCAGTGAACAGGTCAAACCAGAATTCACGTCCATGCTAAAAAAAATCGCATCTGAATTGTCTTCTGGACAAGATAGGGTATTGGTGACAGGTTACACAGACGATGTTCCCATTAGAAGCGTCCGATTCCCGTCCAACTATGATTTGTCTATCGCCCGTGCCAAGAACGTGGCGGATAAATTGATAGGCAACGGTGGGCTCAATGCCGACAACGTGAAATCCAAAGGAAAGGCCGATGAAGACAGTTTGGTTCCTAACGACACACCAGAGCACCGTGCCCTCAACCGGCGCGTGGATATCTCGATCCAATAGGGGAATATTGTGAAAGGGTTTATCGGTTTTTTGACTAATAAATGGGTGGTTCAATTTTTTGGGCTGCTTGCGTTGGCGTTAATGATCTGGTTTGCCGGGCCCGTAATTGCCATCGCTGGCAAGGCACCCCTAGAATCGGAATGGGCACGTCTGCTGACAATTGCCGCAATCTTCACGATTTGGGTAATTTATCATTGGGTCATGCACATCTTGGCCGGACGCAAAGACCGCCAGTTGATGAATGAACTGGCAGGGGCGGAATCCGGTAAATCCATAGAACAACAAGCTTCCGCAGAAGAATTGGAAACACTGAAGCAGGGCTTTGAGGAGGCATTAAAGGTACTTCGCGAATCCATGGCCCAAGGGAAAGGCGGCAAGCCGTGTCTTTACGAATTACCTTGGTATGCGATTATTGGCGCTCCGGGTTCGGGCAAAACCACGGCATTGGTTAATTCCGGCCTTAAGTTTCCATTGGCAGAACGCTTGGGTAAAAATTTCGTCAAGGGAGTCAGTGGAACCCGCAATTGCGACTGGTGGTTTACTGATGAAGCTGTCTTGTTGGATACTGCCGGCCGATATACCACCCAAGACAGCCATCAGGCAGTTGATGCCTCAGCATGGCAGGGCTTCTTGCAACTGGTGAAAAAATACCGGCCTCGTCGTCCGCTAAATGGCGTATTAGTGACCCTGAGCCTTGCTGATTTACTTCAGCAGACCGAAGAGGAGCGTAACCAACATGCCGCTGCTGTGCGTCGGCGAATCCAAGAATTGTATCAATTGTTGGGTATCCGGCTACCGGTCTATCTGTTGCTCACAAAAACCGATCTAGTGGCCGGTTTCATCGATTTTTTTGCCGACTTCTCCCAAGAGGACCGAGAGCAGGTATGGGGTGAAAGCTTCCCCCCTGACGATCCAGCCCATCCCAAAGACTGGTTGCAAGGATACGATACCGCCTACGACGAATTGTTACAACGTTTGAACAAGCGTACTTTGAAGCGCATCCAAGATGAGCGCGATCTTCAACGTCGCAGCATAATCCTAGATTTCCCGCAACAAATGGCGTTGCTGAAATCCCCGTTCATCGGTTTCTTGCAAAAGGTGTTCGCCCCCAACCGCTTTGAGCAGCCTTTTATGCTCAGAGGTGTCTATTTCACCAGCGGGACCCAGGAGGGAACACCCATTGACCGGGTCATGGGTGTTCTTGCCGGGGCTTTCAAGCTGGATCGGCAAGTGAGCCCTATGTACAGTGGGCGAGGAAAGAGCTTTTTTCTAACCCGGCTGTTGAAGGAGGTGATTTTTCCCGAGGCGGAATTGGCCGGTAGTGACCCCCGCGTTGAGCGGCGGCAAAAATTGCTGCAATTCGGCACTCTGGCCACTGCTTTGATAGTCACGCTGGGCATCATTGGTTTGTGGATCGTCAGTTACCACCTCAATAAAGCAACCATAGCCAAAACCGAAGATCAAATAGCCCTGTACCGGGCGGTCGATATTACGCCGACAGACTCACGATCTAATTTTAAGCTGTTGCTGCCCAAGCTCGACGCTTTACTGGAAATTAAAAACCTATGGGATGGTACAGGATTATTGTCCCACTTCGGGCTTTATCAGGGTGGCAAGCTTGGTGCGGGTGCAGACGATGCATACGAGGAAATGCTACATGGTTTTTTCCTGCCGTCCATCGTCAGTCGGTTGCAGGAACGGTTACAAGCCAAACCGGATGTGTTGTCCTTGAAAGCCTATCTGATGTTGGGTCAGCCTGAAAAACTCGACCCGAAGGTGGTGGAGGCTGTCGTCAGGGCAGACTGGGAGCAGATTTTCAATTCAGAACCTGAGACAGTGGCCAAACTGGCTAACCATTTGCAAAAACTGCTGCAATTGAAATTGGCGGGGACACAACTAGACCAAAATCTTATTGCCAATTCAAGAGCCAAGCTTACCCAGATTTCGCCAGACCAGCAATGTTACGAGAGCTTCAAAACCCAGATGGGGACTAACGACCGCTCCCACGATTTCATTCTAGCGGATTCGCTAAAGCCGAACGGCACAAAAGTGTTTACCTATACGGATGCGGTAAATAAAGGGTTTGGTGTCATACCGGGGTTATTCACGGATTGGGGATACGGAGAGTTCTTAAAAAAAAGTATGGTTTTCGTAAAGGGCTGCATGGATCAGAACTGGGTGCTGGGCATTCCTGATGCCTCGACCGACCCACGCGAGATTGATCGGCTGCATGACAAAGTCAAGCTTCTGTATTTACACGACTACCAAATCGACTGGTCGGGAATGCTGGCTGGGATCAAGCTTCTTCCTGCACAGAATATGGAACAGACAATCAATCTTTTGGATGTTTTATCGAGGCCCGACTCGCCCTTGCGATTGCTCTTGGTGGCGGTGGAAAGGAATACCTCGTTGACTAAAATTTCGTCATTGCTATCCCAAGCGGCTCCGGTAGTTGACGACAGTACCCGGCAACTACTTGCAGCGGCAAAACAAGCCGCCGGGTTCCAGTCGGGTTCAACCGCCGACCCAGTGCGATGGATGGAAAACTATTTTGAAAACTTGAATCTGCTGGTTCGCGGTGTGCCGGGCCAACCGGTCCCGCTGGATACCGTGCTGAAAAAAGCGGAAGAACTGCGAAATTATTTCATGCAAACTGGGGGTGGAACAAAGGCTTTACAAGGCGGTGCAGCAATTGGCAATGATGTGGTGGGTCCTGCAAAACTTGAGTTTGCAAGATTGCCCGAGCCGGTTAAGACTTGGTTAATGTCACTAACCTCCTCCGGGATAAGCCTAGGGCAAAAAGAAAGCGAGAAGGCATTAGAGAAGTCAAAAAAAGAAGCGGTCGCAAAAAAACAGAAAGAAGCCAACGATAAACTGAAAGAACTTGGGATAGCTGGAGGAGGAGGGGGAGCCGATGCCGGCGTTGCTGGCAAAGCAGGTGGACCCTCCCAATGCAAGACAGCTTTTGCAGGGCGGTATCCATTTGAGCGTAATAGCCCACAAGACGTACCCTTGGCCGATTTCAGCAAGTTTTTTTCGCCGAACGGCATAATGGATCAGTTTTTCCAGGCGCATTTGAAGGACCTGGTCGATACGTCCTCTCCGCAATGGCGGCAGAAACCTACGGATGGGCAATCCCCTGTGTTGTCGCAGTCGATAATCAGCGAATTCCAACTCGCGGCTAAAATCCGCGATGCTTTTTTTTTCGGTGGCGGAACGACACCCATGGTACAGTTCGATTTGAAGCCATTGGAACTTGATGCAAACGCAGACAGTTTTCACTTGGTCATTGAGGGCCAAGAAATAGTTTACCGCCACGGAGCCGAACAAGTCACCCGCATCCAATGGCCTGGTCAGGCAGCCGGTTCCGGTGCCCGCATCGTATTTGAAAAACCCGATAAAAGCCAAGCTGTCTTAAGCAAAGAAGGTCCATGGGCAATGTTTCGGCTATTCGACAAATCATCATTGCAGCTTGCAAGCGGTCGCGACCAGTTTAATCTGACATTTCAAGCTGAAGGACTGACTGCGCGTTTTGAGTTGCGTGCAGTTAGCGTGAACAACCCATTCAGCCTTGGCGACGCATTGAATTTCCGCTGTCCGGAGTCCCTGTGATGAATGCTGTTCTACAGCAGGGTTTCTATGGCAAATTACCTGTCATAGGTGACTTTGTGACACGCCGTCTTCCCAAGGCATTCGTTGAAGCATGGGATCATTGGCTGCAAAGTGCTATTACTACAAGCCGTGAACAATTGGGCGATTCATGGCTTGACATTTACTTGTTTTCGCCAATTTGGCGCTTTGGCTTGAGTCCAGGCGTATGCGGCGAGAATGCATGGACGGGGGTGATGATGCCCAGTGTTGACAAGGTCAACCGTCATTTTCCGTTCACCATGGCGTTTCCAGTGACCGATGCCGAAATTTTGACCTATTTGTTTGGCAGCAAAGAAGGCGAACTTTGGTTTAGGGAGTTGGAGGAATTGGCGTTATCCTGCTTGGATGGCTTGGGCGTGGATGCGATTGATGAGCGCTTACAGGCTATGCAAGTGCCTACGTTCCTCCCCGCTTGTAGGGCGGCTCTAGCTCCTGTCATACCGGGAACTACTGGTAAGGGGAAATGTGCTTTCCATCTTAGCACGGAAAATTTTGGGCAGAACCCTGCTGTCTTTATGGGGCTGTCTGCCTCTTTGCTTAACCAGTTTATGCCTTTGTACAGCTTCTGGAGCCATTTTGACTCGGAAAATATTACTCCTTCGTTGTTGGTTTGCGACGGCTTGCCGCCGATTGACACTTATGTTGCATTGCTAACAGGAGAATGGGCTCAGCGGGGTTGGGCTTTGCAAAGCAGCGCGATACGTGTCTTGTCAAGTAGTGATAATAAACCGGACGAAAAAGACGGGCGGGATGAAGACAAAAACGTCCCTTATTTCGATTCCGATTCGACGACCCGTCCACGTAAACCCAAGGTATCTTGGCAGTGGCTGTCTTGGGGTATTACCGTCGTAGGGATGCGTAGGAAGCTCAACGAAGACGCATTGATCGACCGGCGTGAAGCTGGTTTGTGGGCAGTGGCAGACGGCATGGGGGGGCATATGGCCGGCGATGTCGCCAGCCATATGATTGTCGTTGAATTGTCTAAATTGGAACTCTCCGCCAATCTTCAAGATTTCGTCAACCAAGTTGACCGTTGTTTGCAAGATGTTAATTCGAAGCTATGCCAACTGGCTGCGGAAAGCGGGGACGAGGACCAAATCATTGGCAGCACGGTGGTGGTTTTTTTGGTCGAAGAGAACCATTGTGTCTTCCTGTGGGCGGGGGATAGCCGGCTATACCTCTTTCGCGATGGGAAACTAGGGCAATTGACGCAGGACCATTCCTTGTATGATGATTTTGTCCGGCAGGGATTGATTGGTCTTGGTAGCCAGATGGATTCAGGCCGCTGTAATATCATCACCCGTGCCGTAGGCGCAAACGAAACCCTGCAATTGTCACGCGGAGAATGCGAAGCGCAAAATGGCGATTTGTTCCTGATATGCAGCGACGGTTTAGATAAAGAATTGACACGAGAGGAAATCGAGCGCGTCTTTATTGAAACCCCGAAGGATGAGATTGCAAAGGTTTTGATTGAACAGGCCGAGAGTCGTGGCGCGAGGGATAATGTGACTGTCATGATTATCGAGGCATCGTGCATTGAAAGTGGGTAATATTCACCTAACAGTAATAAAAGACTATGGCTATAATGATCCATCAACGCAAAAAGGAGGCAAACCTTGGCTTCACTAGACATTGAAAAATTATTGGCGGAAATTTCCCCTGATTCACCATGCGGCGACAATTTGGAGTATGATGCGGCTTTCACAGCCATGGAAAGCGAAGCCAAGGGAACACCTGAGAGGCAGGTTGGTGGAAGCGTAGAACCGGCGATACCGCCAAATTGGAAAGTCCTGCGGAAAATGGTTTTGGAACTTCTGGAAAGGACACGGGATTTGCGCTTGCTGGTAGAATTGGCCCGCTGCAACTTGAGCATGGAGGGCTTGATCGGTTTCACGGAAGCTATTGCTTTGTTGCGGCAGAGCTTGGAGAACTATTGGGACACTATCCACCCTCAGCTTGATCCAGACGACGACAACGACCCTACCAGCCGCATCAATATATTGCTGATTTTATGTGACAGGGATAGTTTTTTGTTGCCTTTGCTTACCACACCCTTAGTGGATTCCCGCTTGGCAGGTCGTTTTTCGTTGCGTGACGCGCAGTTTGCCACCGGCAAAGTGACCGTTCCGGCAGGACAAACTGCACCCCAGTTGACTGTCATACAAGGTGCTTTTTCCGATGTCCCTCCTGAAAGCGTCAAGGCCACACAAGAGGCATTGAAAAGCAGTCTAGGCGCTGTCAATGCCATTGAAGATTACCTGACCCAACAGGTCGGCGTGGGTAACGCCCCGAGTTTTGCTCCGATTAGGGATATGCTGAAAGAAGCCTTGCATTTCGTCGATGAACAATTGGAGCATTTGGGGTTGGGAGGGACGGCGAATGGCGAAGCAGACGAATCCGGCTCGGATGCATCGAATTTAAACGAGGCGGGTGCGAAAAATCTAACAGCAGGCCAAATTGGCGGTATCAATAATCGGAAAGATGTAGTGCGCGCATTGGAACTAATTTGCGAGTATTATGCGAATAATGAACCGTCTAGTCCGGTGCCCCTGTTGGCGCGTCGGGCCAAACGACTGGTGACGATGGATTTCATGGAAATCCTTCAGGATTTGGCTCCCGAGGGGGTCAGCCAAGTGGAAATAATCAAGGGGTCTGATCCAGAATAACAGCAACGCATGCGAATAGCATGTCTTCCTTTTTTCAACTCACACGAGGTCTAACATGGCGCAAAGTAGTCAGAAGTTCATAGCACGCAATCGTGCCCCCCGCGTACAGATCGAATACGATGTGGAAGTTTACGGTTCAGAGAAGAAAGTACAATTGCCTTTTGTGATGGGGGTGTTGGCCGATCTTTCGGGCAGCCCGGCAGAGCCTTTGCCACCGGTAGGTGACCGCAAATTGCTGGAAATTGATGTGGACAATTTCGATGAACGATTGAAATCCATGAAACCGAGGGTGGCTTTCCAGGTTGCAAATACTCTAACTGGAGAAGGCAATCTCAATGTTGACCTGACGTTTACTAGCATGGACGACTTTTCCCCGGCGGCTATCGCAAAAAAAGTCGATGGATTGAAGGATCTGTTGAATGCCAGAAACCAGCTTTCTAATTTAATTACCTACATGGATGGTAAAAGCGGGGCGGAAGATTTGATTGGCAAAATAATCAATGACCCTTCTCTGCTTCAAGCTCTGGCCTCTGCGCCAAAACCAGCCACAGACGCGCCTAAGGAGGAATAAGCCATGGCCGAATTGGAAACCCAACAACAAGCCGATTTAGCCTGGGCTGAACTGGGCGATTTTTCTTCACTGTTGAATAAGGAGTTCAAGCCCAAATCGGATAGGGCCAAAGAAGAGGTTGAATCAGCGGTTACAACCCTTGCTGAATATGTTCTCAAAGATGTCAAGAAGGTTTCTGATGATACGATCAAGAGCATCCAAAACATCATTGCCGAGATTGACCGCAAGCTAACCGATCAGATCAACCTAATACTGCATAATGAGGAATTCCAAAAGTTGGAAAGTGCATGGCGAGGGCTGCACTATATGGTGAGCAACACCGAAACCGACGAGATGCTGAAGATTCGCGTAATGAACATCTCGAAAAAGGATTTGGCAAAAACCTTGAAGAAGTTCAAAGGAACCTCTTGGGATCAAAGCCCGTTGTTTAAGAAGATTTACGAAGAGGAGTTTGGTCAGTTCGGCGGAGAGCCGTTTGGTTGCTTAGTAGGGGACTACCATTTCGACCATTCCCCTCCTGATGTCGAGTTGTTGTCACAGGTAGCGCAAATCTCGGCTGCAAGCCACTGTCCGTTCGTTTCTGGGGTTGCACCTGCGGTCTTGCAAATGGATTCTTGGAGCGAATTGGCGAATCCAAGGGACTTGACCAAGATATTCTCGACCCCCGATTATGCCTCTTGGAGAAGTCTGCGCGAATCGGACGATGCCCGTTACATTGGCATGGCGATGCCCCGTTTCCTGTCCCGGCTGCCTTACGGCGAAAAAACCAATCCGATAGACGAATTCTCGTTTGAGGAAGAGACCGCAGGTGCCGATAGCAGCAAATATTGTTGGGCAAACGCGGCTTATGCCATGGCAACCAATATCAACCGTTCGTTTAAAATGTATGGCTGGTGTTCAAGGATACGCGGCATAGAATCCGGTGGCGCGGTGGAAAATCTTCCGGTGCATGCCTTTCCTACCGACGACGGCGGTGTGGACATGAAGTGTCCGACGGAAATTGCCATCAGTGACCGGCGCGAGGCCGAACTATCGAAGTGCGGTTTCATGCCGCTGATCCACAAGAAAAATTCCGATTTTGCCGCGTTCATCGGCGCACAGTCTCTGCAAAAGCCGGCTGAATATGAAGACCCCGATGCCACCGCCAATGCCAACTTGGCCGCCCGGTTTCCTTATCTGTTCGCCACTTGCCGGTTTGCTCATTATCTAAAGTGCATCGTGCGGGACAAGATCGGGTCCTTCAAAGAGAGGGACGATATGGAGCGCTGGTTGAATTCCTGGGTTAAGCAATATGTAGATGGAGACCCCAGCCGTTCTAGCGAAGAATCCAAAGCTAGAAAACCCTTGGCTGCGGCAGAGGTCATTGTGGAAGAGGTCGAAGGAAATCCAGGGTATTATAGTTCAAAGTTTTTTTTACGCCCTCATTATCAGCTTGAGGGGTTGACCGTATCATTAAGGTTAGTGTCTAAATTGCCCTCGGCAAAAGGCGCTGGCTAATTTGACGCTAGCTAGGTGACGTGAGGTCTGGACGAAAAGTCCAATTAACTTTTAAACGTGAATGAATAGGAGGATAGTGTTATGGCTGTAGACATGTTTATCAAAATTAAAGGGCACGACGGCGAGTCAAAGGATGACAAACATAAAAAGCAAATCGACGTTTTGGCTTGGAGTTGGGGAATGAGCCAGTCGGGTTCTTTTCATACCGGTGGCGGCGGCGGCTCTGGTAAAGTGAATGTACAGGATGTATCTTTCACCAAATGGGTTGATATTGCAAGTCCAACGCTTATGTTGGCATGCTGTACTGGCGAACATATAGAAGAGGCGGAATTATTTGTCCGCAAAGCTGGGAAGGATCCTTTGGAGTACATCGTCATTACCATGAAAAAGATCATCGTGTCGAGTATCTCGACGGGTGGAAGTGGTGGTGAAGACCGTCTTACCGAAAATGTCACGTTGAATTTTGCGGAAGTCTCGTTCAAATATGTACAACAGGCAGATAAGGGTGGCGAGGAAGCGAAAAAGACCTTGAAGTGGAATATTGAAGAAAACAAAGGGGATGTAAGTTAGTGGCTGCAACGAAGTAACCGCTTGAGTCAATGGAGCATGTCCGCGAGGTGCAATAGTTCCTCGCGGACATTGGCACGACAAATATCTTTGGATTGGATTGTTCCTCCCGGTGCAGGGACAAAGAGTCATTGTCTTTTTAGAACAAATTGAGAGGGAAGATTAAGAGATATGCAAGCCGAACATAGCCTCAACCAAGGAAACCTCAAGGAAGCCTTGGCGCAATTGCAAGATAGCGTTAGAAAGGATCCGTCAAACCCGAAGTTAAGAGTTTTCTTGTTCCAACTCTTGGCTGTTTTAGGCCAAAGGGGGCGTGCACTAACCCAACTCACAGTGGCCGGAGAACTTGATGTCGCTAATTTATTGATGGTCCAGACTTATCGCGAGGCCATTCAATGCGAGGCTTTACGCGAAGAAGTTTTCGATGGCAAGCGCACCCCTATGATTTTTGGCGATCCCCAACAATGGGTGGCCTTACTGGTCGAAGCGCTACATTTGGATTCCCAAGGCCATCATCAGCAAGCAAAAGCCCTGCGCGGTCAAGCGTTAGAAGCCGCCCCGGAGATATCTGGAACGATAAATGATGCCGGTTTTGATTGGATAGCCGATGCGGACAGCCGACTGGGCCCAGTATTGGAGGCCATCGTCAACGGGCGTTATTATTGGATACCATTTCAGCAAATCGGACGCATTGACATAGAAGAACCCATGGATTTGCGTGATGTGGTCTGGCTACCCGCCCAGTTTACTTGGGTGAACGGGGGGAATTCCAGTGGTTTAATCCCTACACGTTACCCAGGTTCGGAGAGTTCTGTAGATCCAACAATTCAATTAGCTAGAAAGACTGAATGGGAAGAGATTTTTGACGGACTATATAAAGGCATGGGGCAGCGTCTTTTGGCAACGAATGTTGAGGATTATGCAGTCTTGGATGTACGCCAGGTTATACTGCATTCTAGGGCGGAATAATGGCAGAGTTGCTTCCATCCGAGCGATTGCAGCCCTCCTTGCTGGACAGGCTTTGCGACGATGAACCAGCCAATAGCAAAGAGTCTAGGGAGCAGCGGGTTCTTTCAGTCCGGCGATTGCGGCAAAGTGTGCTTCGCGATATTGCTTGGTTGTTGAATGCGGTTTCTCTCGAATCGGTGCAGGATTTGGAAAACTATCCCGAAGCCGCCAGATCCGTTCTCAATTTTGGCATACCGGATTTGTCGGGACACACGATAACCAAAAGCCAAATAGTTGATATTGAAAAGCGCATTCGCAAGGTGATACTCGATTTTGAGCCGCGTATCCTACCCAATACGTTTAGCATTAAAGTAGTCAGCACCGATTCCTATAATCATAACGCGATGAATTTTGAAATTGAGGGTGATTTGTGGATGCAACCGGTTCCGTTGCGTCTATACCTGAAGACACAACTCGATCTTGAAACGGGTAATGTCGTGGTGACAGACAAAACGGGATAGCCATGGACCCCCGCCTGTTAGATTATTACAATCGCGAACTACGCCACCTCCGCGAAATCGGAGGGGAGTTTGCCGGTGAATTTCCAAAGATAGCGAGTCGTCTTGCGCTGGATAGTTTTGAATGCGCCGATCCCTATGTGGAGCGTCTGCTTGAAGGATTTGCATTTTTGGCTGCCCGGGTGCAGTTAAAAATTGATGCGGAGTTCCCCCGGTTCACCTCGCATTTGCTGGAATTCGTCTATCCCCATTATCTGGCCCCGACACCGTCCATGACCGTGGTGCAGATGCAGCCTGAAACCGCCGAGGCTGGCCTCGTCAATGGTTTCACCATCCCTAGGCACACAACACTTCGAAGCCAGATAGGCAAAGGGGAGCAGACCGCGTGCGAATATCGTACGGCCCAAGATATCACGCTCTGGCCTTTGGAAATCGTCGAAGCAGAATATTTATCAACCACCGCAATTGCCAACCGTGGCGTACCTAGCCTGCCGGGGCTAAAAGCGGGCATCCGTTTGCGTTTGCGCGCCACGAACGGCCAGCCCTTCAGCCAAATTGCCTTGAATGCCTTGCCGATTTTTTTGCGGGGAACGGGTTCTCTGTCCTCTCTTTTATGTGAGCAGTTCCTGGCTAACACGATTGCCTTGGCCGTTTTGCCTGCAAAGAATGATAAGTCTTGGTGCGAGTTGATCACAAAGCACCCGGTTCGCCTGCTTGGCCTAGATGACGACGAAGCGCTATTGCCCTATGGACCCCGTTCGTTCCAAGGGTATCGGCTACTGCACGAATATTTTGCCTTTTCCGAGCGGTTCTTGTCCGTCGAACTGTCAGGTTTGGAAAAAGCCATTAGACGGTGTGCAGATTCGGAACTGGACATCATCGTCATGCTTGAGCGGCAACAACCCAAGTTAATCAATGCGCTTGAGCCCAGTCAATTCGCCTTGTTCTGCGTACCCGCCATCAATCTGTTTCCACGCCGGGTGGACCGCATTCATGTGACACAGTTTGAATCGGAATACCATATCATACCGGACCGGACGAGACCGCTGGATTTTGAGGTATACGAACTGACCGAGGTGGTAGGTTATGGTGCGAACCAAACTGAGGAAAAACCCTTCCTGCCGTTTTATGGCTCAAACAGTGGTTACCGGCATCGTGACGAAAATGCTTACTACACGATTGAACGGCGCAAACGCCTGTTATCCGCAAAGCAACGCCGACAAGGGCTACGTTCCAGTTATGTGGGTTCTGAAACTTTCATTTCGTTAGTGGATGCCATGGAAGCACCTTACAGCGTGGAATTGAAACAATTGGGAATGCAAGCGCTCTGCACCAATCGTGACTTGCCCCTGCACATGCCTGTAGGCCAGGGAGCCACAGATTTTAACTTAGTGACCGAAGCGCCGGTCCGTTCCATCCGTTGCCTAGCCGGCCCGACCCGGCCTAGGCCATCAATGGCGGGGGGCAGTGTCACATGGCGGCTGCTTAGCAATTTGTCCCTCAATTACATGTCCCTGATGGATACCGATGAACTGCATGGGGCGGTTGCTCTACGCGAATTGTTGACCTTGTACAGCGATCCCAATGACGATTCGGTGCGCAAACAAATTGAGGGGGTGCTGTCCACGCAGACTAGGAATGTAGTCAGGCGCATTGACGCAGTAGGGCCGATTGTTTTTGGCCGGGGGGTTGAAATAACCGTGAAATTCGAAGAGTCTGCCTTTGAGGGTGGGAGTGCATTTCTTCTCGGCGCGGTGCTGGACCGCTTTTTTTCCCGCTATGCATCGCTTAATACATTCACGGAAACGGTGATCACCACCGCCGACAGAGGGGAGATCATGAGATGGCCGATCAGGATCGGGCAGCGACAGACGATTTGATCCAACGGGTTAAATCGGAGCCTTGGCGGTTCGATTTTTTTCAGGCCATGCGCCTGATCGAATGCTATTATGCCGACAAACCCAGACTGGGTAAATCAATCAAAGCGTCGGACGATGCCATCCGTTTGGCACAGGCTGCGGAATTGGATTTTGCGCCAAGCGCACTGACAGCTTGGGAGGCTGGCAAAGAAGGCCACCCCGATAGGCTGCTAGTCCGTTTCTTGGGGCTGTTTGGACCTAACGGACCCTTGCCCCTGCATTTGACGGAATATGCCCGCGAACGCCTCCGCTACCATGGTGACAAGACTTTTCTGCGTTTTGCCGACATTTTTCACCACCGCATATTGAGCCTGTTTTATCGGGCTTGGGCGGACGGACAGCCCACAGTGCATTATGATCGCGTTCAAAAAGGAATCGAGGAGGATCGGTTTAGTGCTTATATAGGTTCGTTATTTGGGATTGGCGCGACATCCTTGCGTGACCGTGATGCCATGCCCGACCGGGCGAAATTGCATTTCGCTGGGCATTTTGCTTGCCAGACTCACCATGCCGATGGATTGCGCGCAATAATCGCTGATTATTTTGGCATCGGGACAAGAATTCATCAGTTCGTCGGAGAGTGGATGGAAATCGCCATGCGCGAACAAACCCGGCTGGGGATGCATGAGCAAGCCGGTCGGTTAGGTTTTTCAACCGTGCTAGGCGAGCGGGTCTACGGCTGCCAGCACAAATTCCGCATTGAACTCGGGCCTATGGATATGGCCCACTACCGTGGCCTGTTGCCGGGCCAGTTCGGGCTGACCGAGTTGGTCGCCATCGTGCGAAATTACATTGGCGACGAACTGGTATGGGATGTGAACCTGATTCTGCGCAAGGAAGACATTCCGCCGCTTCGCCTTGACGGTGGGACACAGCTTGGTTGGACCACATGGATGGGGGACAAAAAAGATGGTAAAGATGCGGATGATTTGACGCTTAACCCTTACAGCGTTTTCAACATCTAATAGTGACTGGAAAACTTTATGGTTTTTCTAATTATGCTATTAAATCAATGGACTGAGTTAATTCCTATGATTTTAATCAATTAATTTTAGAGCATGAAAACGCTGAATAGATGTGACACGACTATTTAGGCATTAATAAGACTGCTTTGAACGAAGTGGAAGGGCCTAGTCACGGGGCAATGTTGTTGATACAGCCGTCATACCGGCAGGGATTGCCGGTATCCAGAACACAGGGAGGTGAATATGTAGGGGCGGGTTCGGAACCCGCTCCTACTCCATGGCCTTTAGGTTCCGGCAATCTCTGCCGGAACGACGAGCAAAACCTGTGTCAACAGCATGCTGTAACGGGCATGTTTGCTTTTTATTCTTTTTACGTTGCCTCGTTGCGCCTTTGCGTGAGACCTTCTTTGGCTTTTTTTGCGATGTATCTTGACCGTCCGCCGTTTAGTGAAGATTTTTTGCCTCACGCAAAGGCGCAACGACGCAACGTTAAGAGCAAGGCTTTACATTTTTGTGTGAGTTCTTTGCAAGCCTGATCGACCAAACATTGTTTTTACGAGCAGATAAGGGGATATACTCAAATGACTGAAATCAACCGTGCCAAAGCGTTTGGCAAACTTAATAGGGTTTGCTACAAAAGCATAGAAAGTGCCACCGTATTTTGCAAATTAAGGGGAAATCCCTATGTAGAACTAGTGCATTGGATGCACCAAATTCTTCAATTGCAAGATTCCGATTTGCACCGCATCGTCAAGCAATTTAATATTGACCCGGCCAGATTGGTTAAAGACCTTACTGAGTCCTTGGATCGGTTGCCACGGGGTTCCACCTCCTTATCCGATATTTCCTCACATGTGGACGAAGCAGTTGAACGTGGATGGGTTTACGGTACTTTGCTGTTTGGGGAGAACCAAGTACGTAGTGCCCATCTCATAGTTGGCATGTTAAAAGACAGGGATTTACGAAATCAATTGCTCGGTATTTCCAAAGAATTTGATAAGGTTAAGCTTGATACCCTCACTGACCGTTACAATGAAGTCGTCGGCGGCTCGCCGGAAGAAGGATTGTCCACGACTGACGGCTCGCAAGTGGGTGGCGGTGCGGTCCCTGGTGAAGCCGCCGGGGCCATGTCGCCAGCGGCGATGGGCAAGCAAGAGGCACTCAAGCAATTCACCGTCGATCTGACCGAACAGGCAAGATCAGGCAAGATGGACCCTATCCACGGACGTGATGAGGAGATTCGCCAAGTCATCGACATTTTAATGCGCCGCCGACAAAACAATCCCATCCTGACTGGTGAGGCCGGCGTTGGCAAGACTGCCGTGGTGGAAGGCTTCGCACAAAAAATCGTTGCCGGTGATGTCCCGCCGTCGTTGCGGGAGGTTTCCCTGCGTACACTGGATGTGGGTTTGCTCCAAGCCGGTGCTAGCATGAAAGGCGAATTTGAGCAACGCCTGCGCCAAGTTATCGAAGAAGTGCAAGCCAGCCCCAAACCGATTATTTTATTCATCGACGAAGCCCATACCCTGGTCGGTGCGGGTGGCGCAGCGGGGACCGGCGATGCGGCAAACCTGCTGAAACCGGCCTTGGCACGGGGAACCTTGCGCACGGTGGCGGCGACCACTTGGGCGGAATACAAGAAGCACATTGAAAAAGACCCGGCACTGACTCGGCGGTTCCAAGTGGTGCAAGTGAACGAGCCGAGCGAGGAAAAAGCCGTTTTGATGATGCGTGGCGTGGCTTCGGTAATGGAAAAGCATCACAAAGTCATGATTTTGGACGAGGCACTGGAAGCGGCGGTGAAGCTATCCCATCGCTACATCCCCGCCCGACAATTGCCTGACAAAGCCGTCAGCTTGCTGGACACCTCCTGCGCCCGTGTCGCTATCAGCCAGCATGCCGTGCCTGCCGAGGTGGACGATTGTCGCAATCGCATAGGCGCACTGGAAACCGAATTGGAAATCATCGGTCGCGAAAAAGCCGTCGGAATTGACACCACGAAACGGGAAGACAACGCAAACGAAAAACTCGCTGCCGAGCGCGAACGATTGGTGACTCTGGAAGCCCGTTGGAACTCAGAAAAAGAACTGGTGGAAAAGATACTCGACTTGCGCGGCAAATTGCGGGAAGGCGGCAAGCCCATAGATTCATCCATAGCCCCATCGACAGAGAATCAAGCTGCCTCTCCCTCGACAGGCGAGGGTCAGCTTTCCATTCCCTCCCCATCGGCCGAGGGTCAGACTCCTATTCCCTCCCCCTCTCAGGGGGAGGGTCAGGGTGGGGGTGAGAAACATGACCGCGAAGCACTCCTTGAAGAACTCAAAACCTTGCAAACCCTACTCCACGAACTGCAAGGCGAAACCCCGCTGATCCTGCCTAGCGTCGATGCCGTGGCGGTCGGTTCGGTGGTGCAGGACTGGACAGGCATCCCGGTAGGCCGCATGGTCAAAAATGAAATCGAAACCGTGCTAAAACTGGCTGATAATTTGGAACAGCGCATCATCGGACAGCGCCATGCCTTGGAAATGATCGCCAAGCGCATCCAAACCTCACGCGCCGGTTTGGACAACCCCAACAAACCCATCGGCGTGTTCATGTTGGCCGGCACCTCCGGCGTCGGCAAGACCGAAACTGCACTAGCCTTGGCTGAGACCCTCTATGGTGGCGAGCAAAACGTCATCACCATCAACATGAGTGAATACCAAGAGGCACACACTGTTTCCACGCTGAAAGGCGCACCTCCCGGATATGTCGGTTATGGCGAGGGCGGCGTACTGACCGAAGCGGTGCGCCGTCGGCCTTACTCTGTGGTGTTGTTGGACGAAGTGGAAAAAGCCCACCCGGATGTGCATGAAATTTTCTTCCAAGTCTTTGACAAGGGGTGGATGGAAGACGGCGAAGGCCGAGTGATCGACTTCAAAAATACGCTCATCCTGCTGACCACCAACGCTGGCACGGAGATGATTTCCAATCTGTGCAAAGACCCGGAACTCATGCCCGACCCGGAGGGCATTGCTAAGGCTTTGCGCGAACCTTTGCTGAAAGTGTTCCCGCCTGCGTTATTGGGCCGTTTGGTTGTCATTCCGTATTATCCACTCAACGATGAGATGATAGGCATGATCGCCCGCCTGCAACTGGGCCGCATCAAAAAACGCATTGCCGAAAGCCACAAAGTGCCGTTTACTTATGACGACGAGGTGATTAAGTTGATAGCCAGCCGTTGCACGGAACTGGAAAGCGGCGGACGCATGATAGACGCGATTTTGACCAATACCGTATTGCCGAAAATCAGCGAGGAATTCTTGATTCGCATGATGGAAGGCAAACCCATCGAACGGGTGCATGTCAGTGTACAGGAGGGGGAGTTTGGGTATGGGTTTGAATAGTGTTTTAATCAATCATAATGCAGAAATAAATTCGTTGGTGTTGCATTGGCCGCCCTCGCTACGTTTGGCGGAAAATCAGTTTTTTGATTTTTGTCAGGCCAATCGGGAATTGCGGATTGAGCGTACCGCAGAAGGGGATTGTGAGATTATGGCACCGACTGGTGGCGAAACAAGTTGGCGAAACTCAGTCTTGCTTGCCCAGTTGTATAATTGGGCAGAGCAAGAGGGAAGTGGCGTGGTGTTCGATTCATCAGGTGGTTTTATCCTGCCTAATGGGGCCACTCGATCACCTGATGTATCGTGGGTAAAAAAATCCCACTTGGCGGTTTTGACAGACAAACAGAAAACGCGGTTTTTGCCGTTATGTCCTGATTTTGTCATTGAGTTACGATCACCCAGTGACACTATCAATGTCTTGCATGACAAAATGCAAGAATATATGGCAAATGGGTCAAGCTTAGGTTGGTTGATAGACCCGGAAACAAAACGGGTTTATGTATACCAAGCTAACCAACCAGTGGTCAACTTGGATAGTCCTTTGTCACTTACAGCGGATGAAGTGGTAACAGGGTTCAAGTTGGAATTGGCAAAGATATGGGATGTTGGGTTTTAAACGAAGGTCTTGGTCATCGTTCAGCCCACCCAATGTGGAGTGCGGCGAAGAGTCGCCGCACTCCACAAACTCACCTATCGGGCTGAATGATGACCAAGGCATAAACGAATAAGGCTGAACCATGGACGGGTTCCAACGAATGATGACGAATAGACGCATTTCATTCGGCGGATCACATCCCTGTATCCGCCTTATGGCCTTAGAAGCATGCTATTGTTTTTACGGTGTATAGGCACCTTCCATGAACCGTTTTCCAAACGAATTAACAAAGAGCCTATTTTTTTTATACTTAAACTTGGGGGTACTATTTCATGAGCGAAAGTGATCTTGTTAAGTCCCGTCTGGCAGCAACACATGTAGTTTCTGTTGTTGATAAACTCGCAGCGAGCCGTAAGGGGATTGATTACGCCACTGCCATAACACGTTTGGCTGAATTGATAAATGATGATGATATTGACCGCTGGCATTCATCTGGTGCTATTCGTAAGAAAATCTCTGTGGTAGAAATGATGGTCGAAGATTGCGTTAAAGTATTACAGGATGCACCGTTAACAATCAACTTTGAACCCTACAAATTCTTCGGAAGTAAGGTGGGAGGGGACAAGTTTCAGTCAATTTGGCATCGATTGAGATCTAAGCAGCCGGGTTACGGAGACTTAAGAAATGAAGCAGAAACTTTAATGTTTGGCTACGACAAAGAAGATCAAGAAGTTGATGGAGTAAAAGTGGGGCTAGAAATCAGCAAATATGGCAAAGTTGATCTTGGGCCAGACGGTCAACCGAGGTCTCATTCTTTTGTGGCTGATATTCGTCCTAAATACGCAGCTGTGAATTTTACTTGGGCAACTTCAGGCTCAGCCCCGCTTTACGGATTGTCTCATTTTGTTTTGAAAGACTACCTGCGTTTTAATGCAGCTTTTTCGCCACACGATAGCTTTAATGTAAAATCCAGTTCTGAAATTGGCAGTTACTTCAATCTTTACCCCATTCTCGCAAATTGTGCTGACTTCGTGTTAAAACAGATACTTATTTCGGCACGTCTACGCACTCCCCCGGGGCCTCCATCCGTTATCCCTGATAGACCAATAGCGAGCCACGAAATAGACAAAGGTGGTTATGGAACACCAGGATTGTGTTACGTAGAGGCGATGCTAAATTCTGATGTTGTTTTTTCCAGAGATGTAAAATTAGTGAGAGTTGCCAATATTGAACTCCTAGATAAGAGTACTGCTGACCCGGTTACTCTTAAGCGGTTTACAGTCAAAGGCAGTACGATTAAAAAAAATCTCAAAGCTTTTTTGTCACAGCATAATCTAAAATCGGCAGTCGAATATTTCTAAGGCTGTCGATATAATTGCGCAATAGCGGCCCCTGCCGCGTATTGCGCCAATGTCTGGCTATGGAAGCGAAACTGGTCGTGGCTAAACGATAATAACTATGTCGGCGGGATTGGTTACGACCCTCGGCAAGATTCTACATCCGGCGCAATACGCGGCTGGGGCCGCTATTGCGCCCTTGAATTACGACTTACCGCGGTAATCGACTTGTCCTTTAGCTTTAGATCAAAACGCACCAACTGTGCGCCGGACAGGTCATACTTTGCCAAGTCGGCCTTGGCAACAAACTCATCCGCCTCGCGGTCACTCTTGAAGGTTGGGATTTTCTTTTTCATACGCATTGATAAATTCATCAATGGAAACGCCGCAGCGGAAATTCTTCCAGGTAAATCTCAGTAGCTTCCTGAAGGTTTGCCAGAGCCTCCTCAATGCTTTCACCCTGGGTTGTGGTGCCGGTTTCAGGGTTTAAAGCGATATAACCACCCTCAATAGCGGGAGTCAATACGGCAGATAATTCCATGACTTCACCTTTTTCAAATTTGACTTAGACGATATCTTATAACTTAAATTTGGCTGGTTCCCAAGCTCCGGCTATCATCGTTAGTGCATCAAGTCAGGGTAAGCCGGAAAAGCCGTCGTTCGGCATGGATGCCGAAATCTAGGCCATGGACGGTAACCAGATGGACATGGATACATGGACACCTGTCGCGGTCCATAGTTTGCCATCCCTGGACGCTGGATTCCGGCATCCCTGCCGGAATGACGGCATTTTTGACCCAGCGGGACATGTGTATAACTACGACAGGCCTGACTTGGGAATGCGGTCTTGGAAGCACCTGCTTCCACTATTACAGCGTTTTCATGTTTAAAAACTAACTAAAAATGAATGTTTATACAGTCTCTGATTTATAAAATAACTAGCACACCCATACGCCCTATCAAGTAACAATTTGATGTTGAAAACGCTGTATTACCAGCGTTTTCATTCTTACAATGTAATCTAAAAAATGATGCACACCCAATCAAGCGATTGATTCAACGTGCTTTGAACAACAATAAATTCAACAAGTAGTTACAGCATTTTCAACATCAAAGAGTTACTTGGTAGTGGGTATGATAGCACAGGTTATTCGGTTAACCTGAAGGTTTAACGGAATGTCTGCTTTAGGTATATTTTTAAGATGAAAATGCTGTATATCAAGATTTCTCTATGATTCACATACCTTTTGCAGGAATGTATGCCAACCAATCATTTAAACGCGTATAATAATGCGCCTATGGTCTTCCCTCAACGCGGTAGGGCGCAACAGGCGTGTTCCGTCGTTTTGGCAACGTCTTTTGTTGACCGTCAAAACGGCCTATGTGCCATTTTTTTCACCGCTAGGAGTCCCGATTTGCATTCATGTACAGCGTTTTTTCTTAACAAAGGAAAATAATAAAGGACACTCATTCAAACTATCCTGTGTGTCTGTGCTTTGCAAAATGGTATAACCCAACAAGTAACTATTCGATATTAAAAACGCTGTATCTGATGTTGAAAACGCTGTCACGCACCGATTTCAAGAAACCCACCGATGCCTGTTCAATCAAAAACAACACATTCTCGAAACCCTTGCTACCGCCATAGTAGGGGTCGGGGACTTCTTTGATCTTAAGGCTAGGGGCGTATTCTAAAAACAGTTTTACTTTATGGGAATGGATTCTAGGGCAGGCATAAATCAATGTATCGTAGTTTTCCTGGTCCATCACCAGAATGTGGTCAAAGGATTCAAAATCATCAGAATCGACTTTTCGTGCGCGGAGTTTGCTGAGGTCAATGCCGCGAGCCAAGGCTGCCTTTTGTGCCCGCTCATCAGGGGGGCTGCCGATATGATAGGCATGGGTTCCTGCCGAATCCACCTCAAACCAATCCTCCACCCCTTCATCTTGCAATAATTTGCGAAACACGCCTTCGGCGGTTGGGGAACGGCAAATATTGCCCATGCAGACGAACAATACGCTTTGCTTATTCATCGGTTTCAGAGGCTATCAACTCGGCTTAGGCGGATAATTGCCAGACTGCGCACTAGAGCATTGACACCCAAGCCAGCCAAGACATAAAACAAAGTTGCCCCTACATAAGGACCGAACTCCCTCGCCAATTCCAAAGCATAATCAACAATGCCAATCCCGGAAACTTTGCCTGAGAACCAATAAAAGCTACCGTTGGAAATTAAAAAGGCAATGGAGGAAGAAAACACGACTGTAAGTGCCAACAACGCGGCATAATGCATCAAAGAGCGGTGGGGGGTCTGTTTAATAAAACGCCCGCCAAACCATAGGGCTGCGTAAGTTGGAGCAAGGAATAGGTAAGCCGGAGAAATGCAGTAGCTATTGACGGAAAGAGCCGTTATCGCAATGTAATCGACGGAAGCAGCCAATATCAGCAATACCCAGTAAGAAAGGGGACCTTCTAGAAAAATGCCGGCTAAAAAGAAAATCGCCAAGGAAGCATCAGGAAGTGAAAATACCGAACCCTCATGATGAAAGCGTGTCATCATCATCACCAAGGAGAGTACCCCAAGAAGGGCGATTTGCCGGTTGGCGGGATCTGAGCGTAAGGATGTTGAATTCATTGCAAGCTCCTAAGGTCGTTGCGCAGTGTTAATTGCCAAATAGTCAGACTTTTTTATTTTACCACTTTCAACACGGGCCTTGATCTAGCTGGCTTCGATTCAGTGGGTTCAGTTGATGTGGGCTGGGGCGGCAATGGATCTTCCCCCTCATTTTCATCAAAAACCATGCCTTGACCGTTCTCTCGCGCATAGATTGCCAACACGGCTTTAATGGGGATTCTGACCAGCATAGGCTTGCCACCGAACCGTGCGTTGAATTCGACTTTATTATCGCCCAGCGCCAGGTTATGCACTGCCTGCGGCTTAAGATTTAGTATGATACGTCCCTCTTGCACCGATTGTCTTGGAATAACGACATCGTCCGCGTCTGCATTAGCAAGAAGGTAGGGTGTCAAATCATTATCGACGCACCAGTCATATACGGCCCGAAGTAGGTAAGGTTTCAGCGAGTTCATTTGTATGTGGAAGGGTCAATCAAGCTGGGGGTATTCCCGTTCCTGTTCGCTTAGGCTTAGTTGAAAGCCTTCTCGTTCAAACAGACGGGATGCATAGGATTTAATAGGTTCCGCATGCTTTGGCAATTCAACGCCAAGCATGGGAAGCCGCCAGAGTAAGGGGCCCACCGCACAATCCACCAAAGAAAACTCATCACTCAAGAAAAAAAGCCTGGCTGCAAATACCGGAATCGCTGTGAGCAGGCTCTCGCGTAATATCTTACGGGGTTTGTTGGCTTTTTTATCTGGCAACTTAAGAATTTCATCGGTCAGTCTGTACCAATCCTGATCTATGCGATGTATCATCATTCGGGCTCTGGCACGTGAAACAGGGTCCATCGGATGCAGGGGAGGGTGCGGAAATCGCTCATCAAGGTATTCCATGATGATATTGGAATCGTAAAGAACTAAATCCCTGTCTATCATGGTCGGCGTGCTTCCATAAGGGTTTAGCTCAATTAAATCATCAGGGGGCTGGTGGACATTTATATATTCAATATCCGCTGATATGCCCTTTTCCCATATTACAAAACGCGCCCTATGGCTGTAGGCGCATGTTGGAGAACAGAAAAGAGTCATCACGGATTTGCGATTGGCCGCAGTTGCCACGCTCAACACCTCACGGGTAACGAAGAAATAAACTCTGTTGCCTTGATGCTAATCGCAGAGTTCCAGAAAAGGGTGATGGTTTCGGTTTACCACCGAATAGGTGACAATAGGCATTGGCCCCCGGATAAGCGCCGTGTGGCACAATTGGCATCGGGGGCATTTTAACATGAAAAGCTTATTTGATGTCCTTCCAATATTCTTTCTTGAGCTTGAAAAGCAAAATTGCCAAGACTAAGAGTACAAAAATGACATATTTGCCCAAGGTAAGCCGGGCATATTGGGCAGGTTCTGCCGCATAAACGAGGAAGGCCACTAAGTCCGACATTGTTTGGTCAAACTCCTCGTCGGATAATTTGCCCTTCGTGACTTTTTCCAAACGTTCAATTACTTGGCTTCCCTCATGTGTTGCGATTACCGGCTTTTGCAGACCCTGCAGGTCCCAAAACACATTAGGCATGGCAACATCCTTGAAATACAGATTGTTTACCCCTGTTGGGCGGGTCGGAGACTGGTCGATGTAGAAGCCTTTTAAATAGCTATACAACCAGTCCGCACCCCTAGCGCGCGCAACCAAGGAAAGGTCGGGTGGGGCAACACCATACCACTTTACGGCATCTTCGGGATCCATGGCAGTCAAAAAACTTTCATGGACTTTAGCGCCATCCGGCATGATGTCTTTACGTAATACGTCATCCTTAAGTTTCAAGTCTTTGCCAACCCGAGAGTAGCGCAAATGCTTGATCGAATGGCAACCCATGCAATAATCGACGAAGTAGCCGGCACCCCGGCGTACTGATTCGAGATCGAACACGTCTACATTTGCTTTAAGCAAGGGAGAGGATCCTTCAACAGCCTGCACCCCGAAGGAAAGGGCGAAAAACACAAGCGCAATAATGGTTTTCATGGGTTTCATTTGCAGTATTTCTTTTTGATTTCTTCCATAGCACCACCGATTTTATCCATGTAGCTTGCAATGGTTTCCTTTAATCGGCGATACGCCCCGGAGGCCGTGATAAAGGCCAACAATCGACGTACCAAATTCCAGTGCCAGCCTTCTAGCTGTTCCAACGGAATAATGGCGTGAGTCAACCTCTCCGGCAATGGTTTGGTTTTTTCCCTAGTCGAGTAAATCGGCAAGGTCAGGAAGAAAAGAAAATAAATTGCCGAAAAGAACCTCGCGAACAAAGTGGCGGTAGGCGTCGCCGGTCGAGTGCCAAGAATGCCCAGCGCAATGAAGCTGATGACGAAAAGCAGCAGTGCAATTTTGAATATTCCACTACGATAACGGATGGACTTGACTTCACCGCGATCCAACCAAGGGAGGATAAACAGCACAACAATGGAGCCGCCCATGGCGATTACCCCTCCGAGCTTGTCGGGTACGGCGCGTAGGATTGAGTAAAACGGGGTGAAATACCAAACCGGGGCAATATGCTCTGGTGTGCGCATTGAATCGGCTGGCTCGAAATTGGGTGCTTCAAGGAAATAGCCGCCAAAATCAGGCCAATAGAACATAATTAATGCAAACACAATCAAGAATACGCAAAGGCCAAACAAATCTTTGACCGTATAGTAAGGGTGGAACGGAATGCCATCTTTAGGAATACCGTTTTCATCCTTGTTTTTCTTGATTTCAATCCCGTCGGGGTTATTGGAACCCACGGTATGCAAGGCCGTCAGGTGTAACACGACCAAGCCGGCCAATGCCAAGGGGACGGCAATCACATGGAAGGCAAAGAATCGGTTCAACGTGGCATCGGCAATGACATAATCACCCCGAATCAACAGGGCCAAATCTTCGCCAAATACCGGGATGGCGCTAAACAGGGAGATAATCACCTGCGCCCCCCAAAAGGACATCTGACCCCATGGCAATAAATAACCCATGAAGGCTTCGGCCATCAACAGGACGAAAATCACCATGCCAAACAACCAGAGCAACTCGCGTGGCTGTTTGTAAGAACCATAGAACAAAGCCCTGAACATGTGCAGGTAGACCACGATAAAAAACGCCGATGCACCCGTGGAATGCATATAGCGGATCAGCCAGCCCCAACTCACATCGCGCATGATATATTCGACCGAGTCGAATGCCAATGCGGCATCAGGCTTGTAGTTCATGGTCAGAAAGATTCCGGTCAGAATCTGAATGACCAGCACCACAAGGGCCAAAGAACCGAAAAAATAAAGGAAATTGAAATTTTTCGGTGCGTAGTATTTAACTAGATGTTCGCTTACAAACGAACTGAGCGGGAAACGCTCATCAATCCAGCCCAAAAGGGATTTGGCTTTTTCCGAGGCCATCAGGCATTCTCTCCTATTAGCAACCGAGTATCGCTAAGGTATTGGTGGGGGGGGATATCCAGATTCCTAGGTGCGGGTACGCCTTTGTAAACGCGGCCCGCAAGATCGAAACTGGAGCCATGGCAGGGGCAAAAGAAACCACCGAGCCATTCAGGTCCCAAGTCAGCGGGTGCAACCTCTGGCCGGTAGGTCGGAGAACAGCCTAGGTGTGTGCATACGCCTAAGGCAACCAGAATTTCTGGCTTGGAGGAGCGATATTCGTTTTTCGAGGTTTCCGGCTGTTCGGACTCCTCCGACTTGGGATCACGCAGTTTAGGTTCCAATTTTTGCAATGAACTGAGGGATTCTTGCGTTCGTTGCACAACCCAAACCGGCTTTCCGCGCCACCGGACACGGATCAACTGACCCGGTTCCAGTTTGGATATGTCAACTTCCACTGGCGCTCCGGCAGCCTGAGCTTTTTCGCTTGGCTGCATGGAGGATATAAAAGGGGTTGCGGCAAAAATCGCACCTGCCGCGCCAACCATTGTTGCCGCCTTGGTCAGGAACCAGCGCTTGCTGGTGTCCACGCCATAATCATTCATTGGGTATTCCTCTTTGCAAACCATGATAGTTGTGCGTTGTTTTTGTTTTTTGAACGGTTTATTTATTATTGTATGAACATCTTTGCGCCGAAACAATTAGGCATTATATCCAAATTATCCGGGCAATCTGTCCAATCGGACATCAAGACTCCAGAATTTTTGTAAGGGACTCCATAAATACTTGATTTTCATAAGGAGTTCCAACCGTGACTCGTAAACAATTGAGCAGTGCGCCACCCGCAGGAGTTAAATTTTTTATTAGCACACCCTTGTTTTTTAGCTTCGTGAAAACCTCGGTGGCTTCTTTTTCCAACAATCTAAAGCTGACAAAGTTGGCCTGACTAGGAAAAACCTTCACAGGGAGGTGTGCCAACCGTGATGCTAGAAGTTCGCGGTCACTCTTGATCTGCTTTATCTGACCGTCGAACACGGACTGATTTGCAAGTGCAAATTCAACCGTTTGTTGGGTCAATACATTGATGTTGTAAGGCAGCCGCAATTTGTCCAATTGACTAATCCAAGCCGGATGACCGGCGAGAAACCCAAGACGCAGCCCAGCCAAGCCCAACTTTGAAAGGGTTCTCATGACCAATAGATTTGGGAATTCCAGCAATTTTGACATGAAGCTGGCATCGGCAAAGGGTGCGTAAGCTTCATCCACCACCACTAGCCCAGGCGCGATGCGAAGAATCTCTAACATGTCTTCCCCAGAAAAGGCATTACCCGTCGGGTTATTGGGATATGCCAAAAAAATCACTTTAGGGTTATTCTTGGCTATGGCTGCACTAAGGGTTGCCATGTCCAGTGAAAAATCATCCTCGTTGAGTTTTACGCCGACGAATTTCAAACCCAAGCTATCAGCAATCTGCCGGTACATTACGAAAGTTGGCTGGGGAGACAATACGACTGCGTCATCGCCCGCCACTCCCATTAGGATGATCTGGATCAACTCGTCCGATCCATTGCCAAGCATCAGATTCGCTGTTTCGGGTATATTATTGGATGTCCGCAAAGCCGCCTTCAAACGGTCTGAGGAAGGGTCGGGATAACGGTTGACTTTGGCGTTGCGTAAATCTTCAAGCCATTCGTCAACCATAGTTTCCGGCCAAGCGTAGGGGTTTTCCATGGCATCCAATTTTATCAGCCCGGTCGAGTCTTGGACATGATAGGCCGACAGGGAAAGTACTTCACGCCTTAAAATTGAGGCTACGAAGGTTTCGATGCCATTCTGATTGGCAATATTAATGTTTTCAATGTCAAGAGATAGTTTGGTCCGCATTTTTTTATTGGAAGACGTATTTGCTTAACTACCGGCTAGATTCTAAATTCGGCGGAACGGGCATGGGCGGTCAGGCCCTCGCCGCGAGCCAGCACCGATGCGGTCTTGCCTAGTTCTCCGGCACCTGAACTTGAACAGAATATCAGGCTGGAACGCTTTTGGAAATCATAAACCCCCAAGGGAGACGAAAATCTAGCAGTGCCGGAGGTCGGCAATACATGGTTAGGACCGGCGCAGTAATCGCCCAAAGCCTCGGCGGTATAACGCCCCATGAAAATAGCACCGGCATGGCGTATCAGCTTTACCAGACTTTCCGGATCTTCCACCGACAGTTCCAAATGTTCGGGGGCGATGCGATTCGCCACTTCCGCAGCCTGCTCCAGATTCTCGACAAGAATCATGGCACCCCGCTTATCGAGTGAGGCTTTTATCACGTCTTTGCGTTCCATGCCTGGCAGTAATTTTGCGATACTCAATCCCACTGCATTCAAGTGGTCCTCGCTTGGGCTAATTAATATCGCCTGGGCATCCTCATCATGTTCAGCTTGGGAAAAAATATCCATGGCAATCCAGTCGGGATTGGTCTGTCCGTCACTGATGACAAGGATTTCCGAGGGGCCTGCGATCATGTCGATGCCACACTGCCCAAACACAAGCTTCTTCGCAGTGGCCACGTAGATATTGCCGGGTCCGACAATCTTGTCCACTCTGGGAATGGAAGCTGTGCCATAAGCCAAGGCTGCCACTGCTTGCGCACCACCGACACGAAACACACGGTCCACACCGGATAAATAGGCTGCGGCCAGCACCAATTCATTTAATTCGCCACCCGGCGTGGGGGTGACCATGACAATCTCGGAAACACCTGCGACCTTTGCCGGAATGACATTCATCAATACGGATGAAGGATAAGCTGCCTTTCCACCGGGTACATAAACGCCTACTCTATCTAACGGAGTGACCTGTTGCCCAAGGACTGTGCCGTTGGAATCATAATGACGCCAAGACTCAAGCTTTTGGTGTTCAGCGTGGATGCGAATTCGCTCATTGGCTGTCTCCAGCGCTGCGGCTTGCGCTTGTGGCAAGTTCTCCCAAGCTGCTTTCAGCACTTCTCGGGATAGTTCCAACTCGGCTGCTTCAGTCACTCGATAGTGGTCAAATCGCGACGTGTATTCGACTAAGGCGATATCGCCTTCCGTTTTGACACGGGCGATGATCTCCTTTACGCGCTGTTGGATAGCAGCATCTGAACCTTCGTCCCATGCCAATAGACGGTCTAGGCTGGCTGGGAAATCGATATCTTTTGCATAGAGTCTGAGGATTGTAAATTCTGCCATGGTTCTCATGCTAGCGCTGCTCGACTTAAGACCGTATCCCTCAATTGCCGGATAAATTCTGCGACTGCTTGGGGTTTCATTTTCATCGCCGCTTTGTTGACAACAAGGCGACTGCTAACGTCCATAATCAATTCTCCCGGCTCCATTCCGTTAGCTCTTAGGGTATTGCCGGTGTCCACCAAATCCACGATACAATCGGCCAGCCCCACCAGAGGCGCCAACTCCATTGAACCATAGAGTTTGATGACCTCCACTTGCACCCCTTTGTCGGCGAAATAGCGCTGTGCGGTTTTGACATATTTAGTGGCTACCCGCAAGCGCTGGTTCTCTTGGCGGTGGTCTACGCGGGCTGCGGTCATCAGGCGGCATTTGGCTATCCCTAGATCCAAAGGTTCATAAAGACCACCAGCCCCGTGTTCGACTAGGACATCCTTGCCTGCTATGCCAAGATCGGCCGCGCCGTATTCCACATAAGTTGGCACATCGGCGGCGCGAATGACCAGCAAGCGCACGTCATTTCTGCTGGTAGGCAAAATCAGCTTGCGGCTCTTGTCTGGGTCCACGGTCGGTCGGATTCCGGCGCCAGCCAATAATGGCATGGCTTCGTCGTAAATCCTTCCTTTGGAAATAGCAATGGTCAACATAGGGTGTTTTTATTATTATTGGGGTATGCGCCGAATTTCCGCGCCAAGTTGGGTAAGCTTTTCCTCGATACATTCATAACCGCGGTCAATATGGTAAATCCGCTCCACCACGGTCTGGCCTTCAGCCACTAGACCTGCCAGCACCAAACTGGCAGAAGCACGAAGGTCGGTCGCCATGACAGGTGCGCCGGTCAACTTCTCGACCCCGCGCACAATGGCGGTGTTGGATTCTAACTTGATATTCGCGCCCATACGCTGCATCTCTTGCACATGCATAAAGCGATTCTCGAAAACCGTTTCCGTGATGACTCCCACCCCCTCGGCAATGGCGTTCATGGCGGTGAATTGGGCCTGCATGTCGGTCGGAAAGGCCGGATAGGGTGCGGTGTGCATGGATACTGATTTTGGCCGCCTGCCTTCCATATCCAACTCAATCCATGAATCGCCAACGCTGATTAGCGCACCCGCTTCGCGCAGTTTCTCAAGCACTGCGTCGAGCAAGTCGGGACGGGTATTCTTTAGCTTGACCTTTCCGCCCGTCATGGCTGCTGCCACCAAGTAAGTGCCAGTCTCGATGCGGTCAGGCAAAATCTGATAATGCAGACCTTCACCGGACAGCGATTCTACGCCCTCAATTTCCAAAATATCAGTGCCTGCGCCATGGACTTTTGCTCCCATGGCATTTAAAAAGTCGGCCAGATCAACGACCTCAGGTTCGCGGGCGGCGTTTTCAATGATGGTCACGCCGTCGGCAAGGGCGGCTGCCATCATCAGATTTTCAGTACCCGTCACGGTGACCAAGTCCAGCACCAACCGACAGCCTTTCAAGCGCTTGGCGGATGCATGGATGTAACCGTTGCTTACGCTGATGTCCGCACCCATTGCGGTCAATCCTTCCAGATGGATATTAACGGGTCGGGTGCCGATGGCGCAACCGCCTGGCAGCGAAACTTCGGCTTTGCCAAACCGAGCCACTAAGGGACCCAACACAAGAATGGAGGCACGCATGGTCTTCACCAGCTCGTAGGGAGCGTAAAAAGTCTGTATCGAACTGGAATCCACTTCGATATTCATCTTTTCGTCGATCACCAAATGTACCCCCATGCGCCCCAGCAATTCCATGGTTGTCGTGATATCGTGGAGATGTGGCACGTTGCCGATTAGAACTGGCTTTTCCGACAACAAGGTCGCAGACAGTATGGGCAGCGCGGCATTCTTGGCCCCGGACATGCGCAACTCCCCATACAAAGTATTGCCGCCGGTGATAAGCAATTTATCCATTATTTATTACTCTTTTATGATAGCCGAGTCAAAGCACGGACTTTTGGTTTAATTAATTACAGATGTTACGCAACCCCTAGGCCATAGCGCGGATGGAGCCGCTTGCGGCGTAATCCTGGGGAACGTAAACACACTGCGTAACATCAGTCAATAACAAGAATTTCATCAACCCCGGCCACATGGGCCATGGCCATAAGTTGGCGGGGAAGGTTGACGTAATGCAAGTCCACTCCACTTAGGCTCGCCAGCCGAAGCCATTCCAACAACAAGGCCAGCCCCGCACTGTCGGCCTTGGTTATCCCGGCTAGATCAAAAACCATCTTATTGGCAGGTAAAACAAAGAGTTTCGCACCTTTTTTCATTGCCTCTTGGACCGAAACAAAGCTCAACTCACCAACGAGTTTGAATCGTTCGGAATCAACTTGGCTTATTTCAAACAAGGATTTTGCTGATTTCATAAAGTGTTTCCTGCTTGGCAATTTGTTTCAGCGAAACCCAAAACTTTGTCGGAATAGCTGAATCATCTTTCTAATCAGGAAGCGTTTTTATCATCTTGCCCCCGATTTCTTCTTATGGTCAGCATTCGTGACTTCTTCGTCCTTCACCGATGCCCCCTTAGCCTTGTGTTCCGAGTGGGCGTCCACGGAATGTTTTGCATGTGCCGCCATAGGCTTATGCACAGGCTCTGTCTTGTCCATTTCTGATTTTGACGGAGGGGCGGTGAGCGAGCGCTTGTTGATGACCGCTTTATCTTGGGTCTTTGTTTCTGGCTTGGGCGGAACGTCTTTAACCACGGGGGGTTCCTGTCCGGCTTTTTCGTCGGAAGGATTTGACTGGGGTGAATCTTTATTCTCCGAGCCACCCTCGGCTTTGTTAAACAGAAAACGGCTAATCACCTCTTCCAACACCATGGCAGACTGGCTCAATTCGATCTCATCCCCGTCCTTGAAAAATTCCTCCTCAGCACCGGCACTCAAGCCGATATACTGTTCGCCGAGCAATCCCGCCGTCAGAATATTGGCTGTGGTGTCGGTGGGGATCGTGTTGAACTGCGGTTCGATGCGCATTTCAACCACGGCATCATAGGTTTTATTATCAAACCGAATGGAACTGACACGGCCAATTCGGACGCCTGCCATGGATACCGGTGCGCGTTCCCTCAAACTGCCCACATTCTGGAAACGGGCGAATAGCCTATAACTATCGTCCTTGACATGCAAATCAGCCAAATTACTGACCTTCATCGCCAAGAAAAACAGGCTGACTATGCCTAAAACAACAAACAGGCCGACCCAGGTTTCCAATACTTTAGATTGCTGCATCACTTGTCCCCATACATCATTGCGGTCAGCACGAAATCCCAAGCCAACACGGCCAAGGCAGAATACACAACAGAACGTGTCGTCGCCCTGCCAACCCCCTCGGAAGTCGGCAGCGCGTCATAGCCCTCGAAAACAGCGATCCAAGTCACGATCACCCCAAATACGAAACTTTTGATGATGCCATTGACAATATCATCATGAAAATCAATTTTCGCACGCATCTGCGACCAAAAAGCCCCTTCGTCCACGCCCAGCAGACCCACGCCGACGAAATAGCCGCCGATGACACCGACCATGCTGAACAGTGCGGCCAAAAGAGGCATGGAAACGACACCGGCAAAAAAGCGCGGCGAGATGATGCGGCGCAACGGGTCAACCGCCATCATTTCCATTCCTGACAATTGCTCGGTCGCCTTCATCAAGCCAATTTCGGCGGTCAATGCAGAACCCGCCCGGCCGGCAAACAACAACGCGGTGACGACCGGGCCTAATTCCCGTACCAAGGATGCCGCGACCATGACACCCAAGGTCTGCTCGGCACCGAAATCGGACAGCACGTTATAACCCTGCAAGCTCAAGACCATGCCGACGAAAAAACCGGAAACGCTGACGATGACAATGCTCAGCACACCGACCGAATAAATCTGCGCGGTCAACAAACGAAATCTCAGGAAAACATCTGGAAAACCAGTTAGCACACGCAATATGAACAAACACGACCGCCCTAATTTCTCCAGGCGTTGCAAGGTGTTTTGTCCCAGTGTTTGAATGGAATCAAGCATTTGTTGGCGTTAAACTTCTATTGATGCCGCAAAGGTTTTTCCGTACCTTAAAAGATCGTCCGCATAATCCGGTGCTGGAAAATGAAATGGCACAGGGCCGTCGGCTTCGCCGTGCATGAATTGGTGAATCCAAGGCGATGGTGTCTGTTCTATCTCCTCTGGCGTTCCTTGGGCAACCACCTTGCCTTCAGAAATGAGATAGACATAATCCGCGATGGCGACCGTCTCCCTGACATCATGCGAGACCACAATGCTGGTCAATTCCAAGCCATCGTTTAAATTGTGGATCAACTTCACCAAGACCCCCATGGAAATTGGGTCCTGACCGGTGAACGGTTCATCATACATAATCATCGTCGGATCGAGGACAATGGCCCGCGCCAACGCCACGCGCCGTGCCATGCCGCCCGAGAGCTCGCCCGGCATAAGCTGCCTGGCTCCGCGCAAACCGACCGCCTGAAGCTTCATCAGCACCAAAGAGCGAACCATGCTTTCAGGAAGTCGGGTGTGCTCGCGCAGGGGAAAAGCGACATTTTCATAGACATTCAAGTCGGTCAATAGCGCGCCGCTTTGGAACAGCATCCCCATGCGCTTACGCATTTCGTACAGTTCTTTGCGGCTCTGTTTATGCACCACGCGCCCTTCCACGCTGACATGACCCCCATCCGGGCGAAGCTGCCCACCGATGAGTTTAAGCAGGGTGGTTTTACCCGTCCCGCTTGGACCCATGATCGCAGTGATCTTCCCGCGAGGGATGTCAAGGCTTACGTTATCGAAAATTTTCCTGCCGCCGCGAAAAAATACCAGATTACGGATGGAAACCAGAATTTCAGCTTCGGCAAAGATGCCTGTCATTGCGGGGACCGGGAAGAGGGTGGTTAAGGCCAAAAAGAGCTTATTGTCGCTGATCGGGGTGTTACAGTCAAGAATTTCAGCAGTTCTCGAAGGGTGGGGAAAACCGAGTCGGTCTTGGAGGCAGTGCCAGGGACTAGGATATACACCGTCAAGACCGACTCGGTTTGCTCGTTCCATAGCCGGACGGGATTTGTAATCCTGTCCGCAGTGTTTTGTGCGTCGGAGACTACTGATTTATCGTTCCCACGCTCCCGCGCCACTACCATTAAGTTAAGCGTTTATCGGAACGCCAAGCCCCAGCTTGGCATCCGGGTGTACCGCGCCAAGCTGGGGCTTGGCGTTCCGTCAAAGGCTGATTTCACGCTTAATGTATCTTAACTTAATGGCAGTGACGCAGAGCGTGGGAACGATACAAATGAAGGGCTTATTCATGCATGTTAGCGGCGGCAAATTACCGTCCATGGCCTGGATTTCGGCATCCCTGCCGAAATGACGGGGTTTTGAGCCAAACTGAGATTTGTTGCACTTTATCTAGGAATAACATCGCCCCCGGCGATGTTATTCCTATCACCAAACCACCGGCTGAAAATCCGCGTCATTGCGTATCGTCACCGTGTCGCCGCTTTGTGCCAACACAAACAAACCCTGTCGATAGGCAAAGCGGGCGGTTTCCTCAGCCACGACCATCCCGGCGACCGCGCCCATCACCCGGAATCCGGCATATTGCGGAAACAGCTTCTTAAAACGTTCCAGACGAGAAATATGCTCCTTGACATCATCTGCCTTCAGTTCGCTTTTCACCTCGACCAGCACCACATCGACGCTGTTGACCACCAGCAGGTCGATTTCCATTGCGTCACCGTCACGCTCCGCGTAAGCACCCCGAAACACTTGGTGTACGGCGATGCCCCGTTGTTGGAACAATCTTACGACGGCAGGGCGTACCATTTCCTCGACAAATTCGCCTAGGCGGTTGCCCAGACGCCCGATGGCCTTAGTCACTTCTTTCAACTTGCGGTCGGTTTCCTTCATTTGCAGGTCGGTTTCCTGCATTCTTCGGTCGGTTTCCTGCATTCTTCGTTCGGTTTCCTCGGAGCTCAGTGCGAGTTTGCGCAGGATTTCCCAAACTTCTTCTTGTACAGTGGTCATGGCAGCGACTCCTATGGACGGGGTTGGATTCACATTTTACTCCCTTTAGCCCCCTTTGTCGGGTTACGTCGCATACAGGGTTTGAAGCTTTGGGGCAGGATTTCGCTATGTGCGCCTAACCCGACCTACGATTATTGCCAAAATGAGAATTGCTGCCCCATCCCTGCCGCTTTGGCGTTAATCGCACCCGGTGTCAAGGGGCTTGCCTTGCTTGCACACCCAATCGCAAGGCAGGCCTTGCACTCCCGCATCATTTTTATTCGCACCCTTATTGTCTACAACCCCTCAAACACCCGCCCTGCCGCCGCCAAGGTCTCGTCCAACACCGCTTGGCTATGGGCGGCGGAAACAAACCCGGCCTCGAACGCCGAAGGAGCCAGGTAAACGCCTTCCTCCAACATCCCATGGAAAAATAGCTTGAAGCGTTCCACATCGCATTGCATGACCTTATCGAAACTATCGATGTTTTCTACATCGGTAAAGAACAGGCCAAACATGCCGCCGACTTGGTTGGTCGTAAAAGGTATGCTTGCCGCTTTGGCTTTGGCCTTCAAACCGTCGGTCAAGTAACGGGTTTTCGCGGCTAGTTCCTCATAGAAACCCGGAACGGAAACCAACTCCAAAGTCTTCAATCCCGCCGCCATGGCCACCGGGTTGCCGGACAGGGTTCCTGCTTGGTAAACAGGCCCAAGCGGGGCTAGTTGTTCCATGATGCTGCGCTTGCCGCCAAACGCCCCCACCGGCATGCCGCCGCCAATGACCTTGCCCAATGTCGTCAAATCCGGCGTGATGCCATACCATGCTTGCGCACCGCCCAATGCCACGCGGAAGCCGGTCATCACCTCGTCGAAGATCAACACCGTGCCGGACTGGTCGCAGACTTCCCGCAAGGTTTCTAAAAAACCGGGGGCTGGCAGAACGCAATTCATATTGCCCGCCACGGGTTCGACGATGATGCAGGCAATTTCCGAACCCAACTGGGCGAAGGTTTCCCGTACCGCTGCCAGGTCGTTGTATGCCAAGGTCAGCGTGTGTTCGGCCAATGCAGCCGGTACGCCGGGGGAGCTCGGCACACCCAAGGTCAACGCGCCGGAACCGGCTTTTACCAACAACGAGTCGGAATGTCCGTGGTAGCAGCCCTCGAATTTGACGATCTTATCCCGTCCAGTGTAGCCCCGTGCCAGACGGATGGTGCTCATAGTGGCCTCGGTGCCGGAACTGACCATGCGCACCAAATCCATGGAAGGCACTAGTTCACAGACTTTCTCCGCCATGGCCGTTTCAAGGACCGTGGGCGCACCGTAACTTAAGCCCCGGTTCACCGCTTCATGCACCGCTTTGAGCACGTCCGGGTGGGCGTGGCCAAGCACCATCGGACCCCAGGAACCGACATAGTCGATATAGCGTTTGCCGTCGGTGTCGGTTAAATATGGCCCGACCGCATGGTCCACGAATACCGGAACCCCTCCGACACCCTTGAAAGCCCTGACAGGGGAATTAACGCCGCCGGGAATATGTTGTTTGGCTTGTTCAAATAGGTTTTGTCTCATGTTATTGTTCTCGTTTTAGTTTGTGTAATAAAAAACTCCACAATTGGGTCAGTACCTTGACCAATTTCGTGCGAGATCACCTATTTTGGCACAGAACCGCCGATCTAAAGGCCAAGCTGGAGCTTGGCGTTCCCAATGGGAACGCCAAGCTCCAGCTTGGCAAGGGGATTGGCGAAGGTATTGTCCGGTAACATTAATTATTAATACCAAACTGCGCGAACCACTGTCCTGTGTCGTTGGGCGAACTGGGGTCATAATATAAGGAACGCAGCTTAAGATGGCCTAAAGGCCCGTATTCCGGCCCAGGCGACACGGTGCGGAATGCCTGTCCACCCATCAATTGATGGGTGATGGTTTGGAACAATCGGCTCAATTTGCCATCGCGCAACATGGCATCCAGCATATCAGGTCCGGCAATCAGATAGAGGCTACGCCATCCGCGCTCCGCCAAGGCATCCACTAAAGCCCCGCCTTCCACCCAGCGGTCTTTACCGGCGAAAATGACCTCATAACCCTGTTGCCGCCACCATTCCACTTTAGCCGGGTCGGCGTTTTGCCCGGTGGCAATCAGGCAGGTTTGACCGTGTTCCCGGATCGAATCCGGCATAGTGAAATCCAAGCTCGCGCTGGCGATGATTATGGCGGGTTGCGGTTTTAGTCCCTGCTGGATGCGCCATGCCAGTAGATCGGCACTTTCCTCACGCTGGCCGATTTGCAGGATGTTGCCGAGTTTACCGGCTCCCAGTGAACGCAGGTAGCCGCCATGGGTGATCAGACAGTCGGATTGGGCTTCCAACTCTAAAAAAAGCCGAAAATCATGGGGGGTCGTCAGGCTCTTGGGCAAGTAAGGAATGCCACTGCGGTTTTCCAAGGCAATCCGCCCATCCAAACTGGACAGAAAATTGGCATAGACAAAGGGCTGGTCCGGCGTACCCTGTTCATGCAGCTTAAGCCGCAAATAAAGCCCACACAGGTTTTCGCTATCGTATGGGGGTGGATACAGACGGTAAATCGGCTGGTTCATGGACTTGAATTGGCAAGATTGATTTGAACCATTATACAGTGTAAGGTAGAAGCCATAAAACTCAAACGCTTGGCATCCGATCCAATCATCAAACCCATAGGCTTGTCCTTAGAAATTAGGGAGTTCACTTTATGTCCCAACACACGGAAAAACTTGCTGTCATGTTTGCCGATATTTGCGACAGCACTGGGTTGTATGAGCGCCTTGGGGATAAGTCTGCGCGCCGACTGGTTGAACAGTGCCTTGCCATGATGATCGACAAAATGAAAAGCAATCAAGGTATATTGATTGAGACCAAAGGCGATGAAATCATGGGTGTCTTCCAAAGCCCTGAAAACGCCATGAATGCCGCTTGCGCAATGCAAAATGCAATGGAAAATTACAATCATGGTGAGAAACTTCCAATGCATATTCGCATCGGCTTTCACTATGGCGATGTAGTTTGCGAAGAGGACAAACTATTCGGTGACACCATTAATGTTGCGTCACGGGTTGCTTCTATAACCCGTGCCGACCAAATCATTACCACCCCGGCTGCGGTCAACTCCCTGCCTCCGGGCATGCGCATGCGGACTCATAAAATCATGCGTACCGACATAAAAGGGAAGCAGAATCAATTTGATATATTTCGGGTAATATGGGAAACTGACGAAGCAGCCCTGACCCATGCCCGTCTTGGTATGACGGCTTACAGCAAACTCCCTGAAAAAGTCGTTGAGATGACACTGCGCTATCGCGACAAGTCATGCCAAATTAACGAACACCACAAAAGTGCCGTCTTAGGGCGCGATGAAAGCTGCGATATAGAGGTAAACCATGGCTTCACCTCGCGCCGACATGTCCGCATCGAATTGCGTTCAGGTCAATTCGTCATTGCAGATCAAAGCACTAACGGCACCTTTATCCGTTTCTCCGACGGACACTCGGTTCGCCTTGGCCGGGAAGAACTTGTCCTGCACGGATATGGTTCCATAAACCTTGGGCAATCATACGAAGATAATCCGCTTGATATTGTGGAATTCTTGATTACCACGGTGTCTGCGTAATACGGCATGCGTTAACGCTGCATCACGCCCGAAGCGCTTCCGTCAATTCTTGGATATCCTTCATGACCCAATCAGGCTGGTAATCGGAGGTTTTCAAATCGTCCTCGCTGGATACGCCGGTCAACACCATCAGGCTACGGATGCCGGCGCGGACCGCACCTAGGATGTCGGTTTCTAAACGGTCGCCAATGGCCATCGTCTCCGCAGGCTCTACGCCCAACAGCGCGAGGGCTTGCTGGTACATCAGGGGTTCCGGTTTGCCAATAATGGTTGGGGCAACGCCAGTGGCTGCTTGCAACGCGGCTAGTATCGCCCCGTTGCCATGGGTGAAACCGAGTTCGGTAGGTAGGGAGGTGTCGGGATTAGTGCCGATGAATTTCGCCCCGGCATTGATATTCAACGCAGCCGTCGCCAGCTTGTGCCAAGTCAGTTCGCGGTCCATGCCGCAAACGACATAATCGGCCCCCAACTTCGGTCCATTGCCGGTAGGGCTGTCTACTTCATAGAGTCCTGTCAGTGTGAATCCTTGTTTGATAAGCGGCTCCGTCGCGCCTTTCTCGCCGATGACAAAAACCCGGGTCGAGGCCGGGTCGGTACGTTGGGCCAAATACAAGGCGGTTGCCATGGCGGAAGTCAGGATTTCACCACTGTCCACAGTCACCCCCATGCGGGCGAGCTTGTTGACATATTGTTCCGCTGTCTGGCTGGCGTTGTTTGTCGCCAAGATGAAACGAATCTGACGTTCGCGCAGGGTTTGAAAAAGGTCAATCAGGCCAGGCAAGGGCTGGTCGCCATGCCATAAAACGCCATCCATGTCGATGATAAAATTGTTAATATTAGCGAAGGGTCCCATGGATTATTTCTCTAGCCATGTTGATTGTTGCATTTCGCGTTTGTGGAAAAATGTAGGTGCGGGTTTGGAACCCTTCAAGCGGGTTTGGAACCCTTGAAGGGCGGGTTTGGAACCCGCCCCTACGTCACAAATGCGATTTTTTCACGGAAGTGCGAGCTTCGAACCCGTGGAGGGTGGGTTTGGAATCCGCGCTCCTACAGAGGTATTAATCGTAGCTGTAGTGCTTGCGAAGCGGCTTCACCACCTCCCAATCGGTAGCCAATCCGTCTGGGAAAACAACTAGATCACCCGGAACGATGCGCACGGGTTCCTCGCCTTCTGGCGTGACGATGATTTCGCCCTCAAGGATGTAGGCGGTTTCCGTTCCTTCAAAATCAATTGGAAACTTGGAGACTTCTTTTTCCCAAGTCGGCCATGTGGCGACACCAAGTTCTTTCAACTTTTCTTCGCTGGGGTTGTGTTCTATTACAATGCTGCTCATGTTAAAAAATCCTAAAATTGTAGAAAGAAATTATTCCGCCTCCGATGTTTCTGGAGTGCGAGCCACGGGACGAGACTATACTATCTTTATTGGCCGGTTGCGAATGAAACAGATGGAAATTATCAAACTACGTTTGAATGTCCTTGCTTTTTTTCGGTTCGGCTTTTTCCATTTCTTTAAGGCGATTGCGCAAATTCTCCATTTCCTTTTCCAATTTAGGCAGGATTTCCTTTTTCATGGCGTAACCGGCTTCGTTCTGAGTTTTGGCAATTTCATCCGTCAGTTTGCGCCATTCCTCCTGCAATTGCTTGGATTCAGGCGAATCGGGCAGTTTTTGAAAGTCCTGCCGGAAATGTTCCACCTGAGTGCGCAGTTCCCCGAGCGCACCGCCAATTTCCTTCAACAATTCCCCAAATTGAAAAAAACCTCCAATAGGGTTGGGATAAGTGCCGCGGACTTGAGTTCCCTCGGCGATGGGTTTTCCGCCAGTTTCCCCCAAAACAACCTCAATGCGCTTTTGTTGGGGATGGTCGGGATCGTCGGCGAGGATAAAGCTGGACTCGGTGGTGACCGAACTGGAGGATTCACGAGGGATGGAGACTTCGACCAGATGCCCGCCAGATTTAGTTTGCCTTACCCCGGTCACCTTGCCTATGGTTTGATCATCCAGCACGACAGGGGCACCTTCCGACAAACCATCAGTCTTGTCGTAGCTGATCTTAAAATGCAAATCCTGCCCGCAAGCGCTCAGGATAAGCAACAGAAACCAAGTCAAAGCAAATAGCCTAAGCATGTGGGCCCTCATTTATTGGGTTAATGATTGTTCGAGTATTGTAAAATAAGCTGTGTAGTTGCTTAATCTTTAAGGAATGCGATACATTGCACTTCCTGATTAGGATGATGCTTCAGCTAAACTCAAAACGTCGTCGTTCCGGCATGGATCGCCGGAACCTAGGCTCCATGGACGGCGTGGTTTGGGGCATCCCTGCAATCTGGATTCCGGCGATCCATGCCGGAATGACGGAATAGCTGAAGCATCTTCCTAATCAGGTTGCACTTTACAATGGACACCTCAAATCAACAAAAATTAGGAGAAATCAAGTTGAAACTTGCAAAGTGGGTCTTGCCGCTAGTCCTGCTGGCGTTGGTTTCCATGCAGACTAAGGCCGATACTGTAGATAATTGTAAACCAAGTAACGAAGCGTTGAATCTGCTGACCGATGTCATTTTTGTCCGTCCGGTGGGCGTTGTTGGATTATTGGCTGGAAGCGCCCTTTTCGTCGGTTTGTCCCCATTGACAGCATTGGCAAACATTCCCGAACCACACAATGCTTTTCACAGGGTAGGCGCGGTTTTGATCGGCGTTCCATATTCCTATACATTTGAGCGCCCATTGGGTTATTTTTCCGCCTCTTGCTGAAAAGTACCCGACAATCTTAGAGTCCGACTCGGTTTTCAAAACCGAGTCGGTCTGGCACGCTCTTGAGTTTTTGCTCAAAATAAGAATTGCTGGGATTACCGATCCGGCGTTTTGATACCGTATTTCCTGATGCGGTAGCGCAGGGTCTCGCGGGACGTTCCCAATGCGCGGGCGGCCGCCAAGGTATTGTGGCTAGTACGTTCCAGTGTGGTTTCAATGATATGGCGGTCCATGTCGTCCAAGTTCATGCTTCCGTCCAGCGGGATGAAAACCCCATCTTCATCGTCATGGCGGGATTGCAATGCGACAGTGGAT
>Ga0118677_10000376_pt1 | contig 64654 bp, 61 predicted proteins | sample AliMusrvi5mmetaG_FD_86154 | JGI IMG/M metagenome (GOLD analysis project Ga0118677, IMG submission 86154) | reverse complement strand
CATCCAACCCACGAACCTGAAAGGACTTATGCGATGAGGAAAGGGCGCGCTACGCCAGCTCGCAGTAAACTCCCGCTAGCCCGTGTGGAGTGTCAGCCGCACTGAAAACGAAACCAGGACTTGGTGTGGGGGAAAGATGGTGGGCTCACGGCGACTCGAACGCCGGACCTCTACCGTGTCAAGGTAGCGCTCTAACCAACTGAGCTATGAGCCCTTGAGGGACTTCTAAACTATAACATGGGGGCTGCGGCAGGCTCCACCATGACAACCGAATGAATCTGCAGTTTCGGCACCTGGACTTCCCAGAAGTCCTTCCCTTGCAATGGCTTGGGAATTGCCGCTAAAACCTGCCCGCCGGGATTCATTTGCACCTTCGCCGGGGCCCAGGCCAGCCGCAGCCTCACTGGCCCCACCTCGGGCACGAAGTCCGTCGTGGCGTAGTCGCCGGCCACCTGCATCCCGGCACTGTTCAGCAGGTGGACCATCAGTTTCCCGTGCTTGCGGCGTAGCACGACCTCGACGCTAGCGGGTCCATCGACTTGCACCAGCGCACGGAAGCGCGGCGCGACCAGGCGCTTTACGAAATCGCGCACGGCCGGAGTGTGGGTTTGCGCGTAGACGATCCCGGCCGGTCCTGGCAGGAGCACGATCTCTCCCTTCCCCAACTTCCGCGAAACCGCTGCCGGCTTGCCACCGCTGCGCGTGTCGTACTCGCCGAAGCGGCTCTCCAGGAGCGTTGCTTCGCCGGGTTCGAGATCGCGCCACAGCCCGTGCAGGTTTCCCAAAACCTCCGCGCCGCCTACGTAGGCTTCCTGCGCGACCGCATCCCGGCCCAGCAGGCGGACACCCGCCGCCGCGCCAAACAGGGCCGCATTCGCAGCGCCGGACACGAGCAGCACTCCGCCCGCCGAGACGTAGTCGAGCAGCGACGTCTTCATGGCGTCTCCCACCCCCGCCCACTCGGGCAGCACCAGGAACGGGTAGTGGCGCTTGACCTTTTCGAGTTTCCAGTCCGGCACGACATCCACCGAGTGCTGCAGCGCGCTCAGGACGTCGATCCATCCGCGCGCCGAATCGGTCGCGCTGCCCCAGCCGCCAAACAGTTTATTGGTTGTCGAGTAAAGCGACTCCTTCGAAAACACGACGCCGATCTGCGGTACCGTTTCGGACTTGTGAGATGCGTGCTGGCGCTCGCGGCAGAACTCGCCGACGCGCCGCATCACTTCGATGTGGCTGGTCTCGAACCACCCCGCCCGGCTCGGCACATAGTAGACCTGGAATCCGCCGCCCTGCGCCAGCACGACCGACGCTTCCTGCTGCAACTGGACGGCGGGCTTGTGGACCATGCCGATTTTGTTCGACTCGGCCTGTTGGAAACCCCACGCCATCAGGTCCCAGGGCCGGCCCGTTTGCGCCAGATAGCGGGCTTCCAGCCGCGCGGTCGAGATGCTGGCGTTGCCCAGGTAATCCCCGGAAAGGAAATCCACCGGCAGAGTGGGCTCCTCGGGAACGAACGTCGAGTAAAGCCAGTTGCTGGCGATCTGGAACTTGGGGTGGCTCTGGTGCAGCGCCTCCACGTAATGCCGGACGTACGTCCGGAACTGCTCGCGGTTGAACTCGAGGAAGCGCAGCCAGCCTGCGTCCTTCGGCCCTTGGGGCAGTTGATCGATGGCGGTAGCTTTGCGAAACGCCTCGGCCACGGCCGGCGCGTAATCCGGACTGGTGGCCCAGCACTCGCCATCCACCCAGGCCCCGTCCAGATCGTATTTCGAGGCGGCCTCGCGCAACTCGCGAATCATCAGCTCGTCCACATACGGCCCGAACGTGGACGTCTGGTTCTTGTCGCGCTTGCCGTCGGAGGCCACCCGCGCCCATTCGGGATGCCGCTTGCAGGCCTCTGTATCCCACACACCGGAGAAGTGGATGTAGAGCGCGACGCTGCGGGCCGCGGTCACCTTACGCCAGATCTCCAGCGAATCCTTGACGATGCCGGGCGCAGACGGGCCGGCTTTCGATGCGGGCCAGCCGAGCCAGCCTGGATGGCCCTTGGAATCGTACTGGACATAATCGGGCTTGGCGGCAGCGAGGATGCGCTCGACCAACTCTTCGCTGACGTCGCGCCCCAGCACGGTGTCCTCCTCATTCGGGTGCAAATCGAAATGCAGCCCGAAGAAACTGTCGGCACGGCGCAGCCGGCCCGCCGGTTTCTGTGCCGAGAAGTCCGAAGGCGCGGCGGCGCACGCGGCGGCCAGAGCCGCGAACCGGCGGCGAGTCATACGAGGAGTCACGCTGGAATCGAAACTCATTGCAATACAATCTACTCCATCGCGGAGCGTGCCTTGTGGCGGCTGCCTCCCCTACAATGGGGCAGACGGGCAGCGGGAGATCCCATGGGTTTCAGCATTGAGCAGCGCAAACGAGACGGTGTACCGATCCTCTGCCTAAAGGGGCGGCTGGTGGCGGGCGATCCGGTCGATCAGGTGCGGACCCGGTTGCTGGCACTGCTCGAAGAGGCCAGCACCTCCGGCTTGCGAGCGGTGGTGCTCGACTGCCACGAGACTTCCTACATCGACTCGAGCGCATTGGGGCTGCTGGTTCTCGCTCATTCGCGGGCGACGAAGATGGGCGGCAAACTGCCCATTTTCGGCTTGAGCAGGCGCGGCCTGGAGTTGCTGGTCCTGACCAAACTCAGCACGGTCTTCGAACTCTACGAGGACGAAATCTCGGCGGTAAACAGCTGCTTTCCGGACCGTACCGCCAAGCGCTTCGACGTGCTCGAATTCGTGCAGAAACAGCGCGCAGAGGATGCCGGGCAATGAGGCTGGTGGTAGTCGGCGGCGTCGCGGCGGGACTGAGCGCGGCCTCGCGCGCCCGGCGCCTGGATGGCTCGCTTGACATTGTCGTCATCGAAAAGGGCGAGCGCATTTCCTACGGCGCTTGCGGCCTGCCGTACTTCATCGAAGGACGTGTGCGCTCGATCGACGATCTGACGGTTTACAAACCGGAGTTCTTCGAGCGTGAGCGCAACATCCGGATCCGCACGCGGACCGAAGCGACCGCCATCCGCCACGCCTCGCGGGAACTCGTACTTGCTTCGGGCGAGCGGCTCCACTACGACCGTCTGATCTGGACCGCCGGCGCGCGACCGGCCCGCCGCGGCGGCGATCCGCGCCTCTTCTGCCTGCACACGGACGAGGACGCGTTGCGTTTGGATAAGTTCCTGCGCGACAAGGCTCCAAAGAGCGCGGCGGTGGTGGGCGGCGGCTACATCGGCCTGGAAATGGCTGGAGCGCTGCGAACGCGCGGGCTCGCGGTCACTCTGATCGAGAACGAAAGGGACCTGCTGCACCGGGGCGATCCGCACCTCACGCAAGTTCTGACTGAGCGTTTGAAGCGCTGCCGCGTCGAACTGCGGTTGAGCGAAAGCGTCGGAGATCCGAGTCAGCTACCCCATGACCTGATTCTGTGGTCCGCCGGTCTGAAGCCAAACGCCGAGATTCCAGCCGGGGCGGGCGTCGAAATCGGACGCACCGGGGCTATCCGCACCGACGACCGCATGGAGACGGCGCTGCGCGGCGTCTACGCCGCCGGCGATTGCTGCGAGACCAACCATGTGGTCAGCGGCAAGCCGTGCTGGATTCCCTTGGGCACCACCGCGCAGAAGACCGGGCGCGTGGCCGGATCGAATGCCTGCGGCGGCCGCGAACGCTTCGACGGAGTCGCCGGAACGTCGATCGTGAAAGTGTGCGGGCTCGGCGTTGGCGTCACCGGACTCTCGGAGTTGGAAGCGCGGCAGTGCGGCTTTCGTCCCATTTCGGCGCGCGTCGAAGCGCTGGAAAAGGCGCGCTACTTCCTGGGCAAGAAGCTGGAAGTGACGCTCACGGCGGACGCGGGTTCCGGCCGGCTGTTGGGCGCGACGGTGACCGGCGACGACGGGGTGCTGGCCCGGCTGAACACCGTGGTCGCGGCCCTGCACGCGCGCATGAGCGTGGAGCAGTTAGCCGGTCTCGACCTGGCCTACGCTCCGCCCTTTGCGCCCGTGATGGACCCGCTGCTGCTGGCGGCGCAGCAGTTGTTGAAGGACCTGTAGCTGACGCTTGTTGAACCGGACTGGCTTGGTACACTGAGACTCAGATGGCGCGGGGCTTGCAGAAACCGCTGGAGATTGGCGACCGGGCGCCGCAAGTGTCGTTCTTCGACGCCGACGGCGGCGAACACTCGCTCAGCAGCCTGCTCACCACGGGTCCGGTGCTGCTGGCGTTCTTCAAAGTGAGCTGCCCGACCTGCCAGTTGACCTTGCCTTACCTGCAGCGCATCTCCGGAAAAAGCGTTAGGATCGTGCCCGTCTCGCAGGACAGCCACGCCGCGACGCTTGGCTTTTCCCAGGCTTTCGGCGTTCAATTGCCGATGCTGTTCGACCGCGAGGACGACGATTATCCCGCCAGCAACGCGTTCGGCCTGACGCATGTCCCGGCGATGTTCTTAATTGAGCGCGACAGCCGCATCTCGTGGGAGTGGACCGGATTCCACAAGCGGCAACTCGAAGCGCTGGCCGGGAAAGCGGGCCTGCCGATGTTTCACTCCGGCGACATCGTGCCCGAATTGAAGGCTGGTTGAGGATCGAAGAATTAAGCTCCCGTGCGGAGCTTTTGGTCGAGGCAAGCGAGCAGGTTGAGACGAAGCCGTCCAGGATCGCTAAACTAGGTCGGAGAGCTTGAGGCTGCGGTAACAATCGGGACGAGAGTCACACGGGGCATATGGCAAACATCAACGAGATCCTATCGGGCGCGATGGCAATCGCCAAAGGCATGGGCGTCACGATCAAAGAGATGATGAACCCGGTGCTGACGGACGACTATCCCGACGCCCCGCCGAAGTTCATGGAGCGTTACCGCGGTCTGCACGTCCTGCAGCGCGACGACAATGGCCTGGAAAAGTGCGTGGCCTGCTTCCTGTGCTCGGCCGCCTGTCCCACCCAGTGCATTTACATCGAGGCCGCGGACAACACCGCGCAGACGCGCATGAGCGGTGGCGAGCGTTTCGCCGAGGTCTACAATATCGACTACAGCCGCTGCATCTTCTGCGGTTACTGCGTGGAGGCCTGCCCGACCGATGCCATCACGCACGGCCACGGTTTCGAGTTGGCCAGTTACAACACTTCAACCTTGATCTACCGCAAGGAGAAACTGCTGGCGCCGCTGCGGGCAGGCACGTCCGGCGAATTGACGCTCGACCACCCGGTCACGGCGGGCGCAGCGGGCCACTGAGGCCCAATGCGCTAGTCCAGCACTTCGGTTGGAACGGAGCCGCGACCGTGAGGGAGTGGTATCCGTTAGCGGACTTGACTGCTCTCTTCGTTCGCGGTTCTGTGCTGAGGATTGGGCGTGGATCTTCACCTGTGCGGTGAGCAGTCCGCTGGTCCCGAAGAGACCGTTGCCGTGTGGTGAGCGCGCAGTTGACGGAATTGCCGGGGTCGGGGCCGCGACCTCCGGGGAGCCGATGGGGTTCATTTTCTCGCTAGCGGCGTAGTCTCCAACGATCTGCAGAATGAATCCTCACGACGAACTCGCGACGGCAACGGGGCTCACCCAGGTGCAGCAGCAGGTTCTGGCATTCGCCCAGGCCCAACTCAAGCTGAAACCGCGCGAGGCCGTCATCGACGCCCGCCTGCTGCACGATCTGGGGCTTACCGGCCGTCGGGCGGACGCCTTCATCCGCGCATTCGGCCAGCAGTTCAACGTCAACTGCGACGCACTGCTCGACCGCCAGGAGTGGAATCGCTACTTCGGACCCGAGCGCTTTCCCCGCCGCCTGCCCATTTTCCTCTGCCTCGCCCTGCTCATTACCGCCATGATCCTGGGCGGCCAGCTCGACGCGCAGTGGCTTTGGCTGCTGGTCGTGGCCGGCATCTGGCTGGCGCGCTCGAAGGCCTGGCCGATGGGCCGCGGCCGCTCCGACATGCTCCCGATCACGCTTCTGGACCTGGCCGAAGCTGTCGAAGAGGGTGCGTGGGTCAAGCCGCTGCGTTGAGAAATTGTGTTCGGCTCGTCCTTACCCCAGCACCCGCATCGCGCGGCGTGCCACCACTACTTCTTCGTTCGTGGCCAGAACCAGTACCTGCACCCGCGCGCCGTCGGGCGAGATGAGGCGGTCGCCCAACCCCTGCTCGTTGCGTTCCGGGTCCAGCCCGATGCCCAGGAACTCGAGTTCACTGCAACACAGAGCACGCGTCCGGGTGGAGTTCTCGCCGATGCCGCCCGTGAACACGATCGCGTCCAGCCCGCCCATCGCAGCCGCGTAAGCGCCGATGGTCTTACGCACTTCGTAAGTGAACACGTCGAGTGCCAGGCGCGCATCGTCCGAGCCAGCCCTTTCGGCCGCTTCGATGTCGCGCACGTCGCCGCCCTTGACGCCCGATAGGCCCGCCAATCCGCTTTCGCGCGCCAGTTGCCGCCGCACTTCCGCAGTGTCCCAGCCGTGCCGGTCCATCATCCCCAGCACGGCGAATACGTCCAGGTCGCCGTGCCGCGTCGCATTCTCGAGGCCCGACTGCGGCGAAAAGCCCATGGTGGTGTCCACCGAGTAGCCATCCCGAATCGCGCAGATCGAGGAACTGCCGCCGAGGTGGCAACTGATCAGCCGGAAGTCCTGCGGCCCGCGCCCGAGGAACTCCTGAGCGCGCCGGCTGATGAACTCGTGGGATGCGCCATGGAAACCGTAGCGCTCGATTCCGTCCTTCGTGCGCCAGTCGCGCGGCACCCCGTACAGGCGCGCCTGCGGCGGCATGGTCTTGTGAAACTCGGTCTCGAAGGCGGCGACAAGCGGCACTTCCGGCCACTCGGCCTGGAAGGCGCGGATCGCCTCCAGGTAGATGGCGTTGTGCACCGGCGCGGCGTCCAGGAACTCCTCCATGGCCGCAATCACGCCCGCGTCGATCAGAAAAGTCCCGCGATAATGGGGGCCTGCGTGAACCGCCTTGAACGCGACCGCGTCCACACCCGCCGCTTCCGCGCGCAGTTGCCGCACCGCCTCGCCGTAATTCGTCACGCGCTCCATGCGGCCCCGGGCGAGCACGTGCTCACCCGGCATCTCCAGCACCTGATATTTCAGCGAAGTGGAACCGAGATTGGGGACTAGGATGTTCACTTGCCCGCCTGCATGCCCGCGAGGTTCTTCTTGCAGGTCTCCTGGTAGGGCCCCGCGATGGCCGCGCAGGCCGTCGTGAACTTCTTGGCATCCGCCAACAAAGGCTTGCTCGCCGGCAGCTTCAGCGCCTTGGACATCTCGTGATTCACGAACCCGAGGTAAAAGTACGTCGGCGCGAGCAATTGGCCGTCCGCCTCCACCAGCGGCAGCGCAGCCCGGAAGCTCTTATCGGCATCGGCGTAGTTTTTGTTCTCGCTGGCCGCATTTCCCGCAAAGTAGTAGGCCCGGCCCAGTTTCGAATCGCGCGCCTTCTGCCAGGCGGCGGCATCGCCACCCTGTGGAGCAGTCTTGGACTTCAGCGCCTCAATTGCCTGCTTGGCAAACGAACCCGCCTTGTCGAAGTTCTTGGCGGTCAGGTAGTTCTCCGTGACCAGCAGCAGCATGTCATCGTTGGAAGCGTCCTTTTCCAGGATCTTCTCGGCGACCGACGCAGCCTTCTCCGGCTGCCCCGTCTGCATCAGCCCGAACAGGTAATGCGGCAGAGCCTGCCCGGCGTACTGACTGTCCGGGTTCAACTTCAGCAGGGCTTCGGCCAGTTCGATCTTGGTTTTTGGATCCTGGACCTCGACCGCCGCGTGCGACAGCGAGTATTCACAGCGCAGGATCACCTGCTTCGCATAGTCCTGGTCTTTGGCCCACTGATCGGCCTGCGCCTCATCCGACGGCTTGGGAAACGCGAGATTGGCTTTGGCCGCTTCCACGGTCTTCAGAGCCCACAATTGGATCGCCGCGTAGTCCTTCTTCTGCTCGCAGGCCTGCAGCCCGTTGTAGGCCGCCAGGGGCAGCGCGGGATCGACCGCGAGGATCGTGATGGCCGCGGGCACCACTTTGTCGAGGCTTCCGTTCTTCAGGTAGATGGCCTGCAATTGCGTGCCCGCATACGGGATGCCGTCGTGCTTCGGGTACTTCTGTACGAATTCTTCCAGCAGGGCCGTCTTCCGGGCCTCATCCTCGGTCTGGCTGGCCTCGGACAGTAATGCGCCTTCGGGCGTTTGCGCATTGATCTCAAACGGCTTTTTCTGCCAAGCGCCGGCGATGGCGGCTGCGCAAATCAACAATCCGGCACACTTCAAAACTCTCATAAGCACCTCGCGAGCGTCGCTCCCAGTATGGCTTCGACCACGCCCCGCTCATTCAGGGCGCTTCGCTGATATATTACACACAGCCGGGGTTCCACCGGCGCGGCAAAAGGAAAATCGCGGCATGATACCTGTTACGTACGAGATCACCCTGGCTTTGACCATCCTGACCATGCTGTGTTGGGGCTCCTGGGCCAACACCACGAAGATGGCTAAGGGCTACCGCTTCGAGTTGTTCTATTTCGACTACTCGATTGCAGTGTTCCTGGTAGCCACCGTTGCCGCCCTCACCTTGGGCATGATGGATTCGACCAGCAACGACCCTCAGATGTTCTCACTCAACTTCATCGACAACATGTCGACGACGTTCAAGGCGAACATCGGCTTCGCCATGATTGGCGGGGCGGTCTTTAACCTCGCGAACATGCTGCTGGTGGCGGCCATCGGCGTGGCGGGCATGGCCGTCGCCTTTCCCATTGGCATCGGCCTCGCACTGATTGGCGGCGCGGTGCTCAGCTACATCGTTCATCCGGCAGGCAGCGCGCCATTGCTGTTCAGCGGCGTGGGCCTGGTCTTCATGGCGATTATCGTGAGCGCGCTCGCACATGCCGCCCACAACCGCGTCGAGCCGACGCAAGTCCCCGCTGCCCCGCTGCAACCACGCCGCCGGGGCGAAGCCGCCGAGAGGAAGCCCTCCGCCATGACCGGTATCGTGCTGAGCCTGGCCAGCGGCGTGTTGATGGCGGTCTGGTATCCGCTGGTCGAAATCGGCAAGCGCGGCGACCTTCCGTTGGGCCCCTACACCGCGGCCTTTTGCTTCTCGCTGGGCGTGCTGATCACCACGCCCGTCTATAGCATCTTCTTCATGCGGCTTCCGGTCCAGGGCAGAGAGGTCGAGTTCAAGGAGTACTTCCACGCCCGCCCGGTGCATCACCTGATCGGCTTGTTGGGCGGACTGATCTGGACGGTGGGCACCATCGCCAATTTCGTGGCGTCCAGCGCGCCGTCAAGCGTGAACGTGGGACCCGCCATCGCTTACGCGCTGGGTCAGGGCGCGGCGCTGATCAGCACGCTGTGGGGCCTGTTCGTGTGGCGCGAATTCAAGGGCGCGAGGCCCGGCGTCGTCGTGCGCCTCGCACTGATGCTGGTGCTGTACGTCGCCGGCCTGGGACTGGTCGCCATCGCGCCTCTGCAAGGCAAGTGACCGGCACTCGTTGTGGCGCACGCTTCAGCGTGCAGTGCCGGCACTCTTGCCGGCAGTGTTCCTGACGTGGACAGGAGTGTCCACGCTGCACGCTGAAGCGTGCGCCACAACCGGGCCGGTGCTAGTGGGGATTGCCGCTGCTCACAGCGCGGCCAGCAGGGCGTTGAGCGCCGCCACCGAGGGCAGGCTGGCCTGCGCCATCTGGGCGCTACCTCCGCCCCGGCCGCCATGCACGGCCAGCAGTTCTTTCAGCCGGTTGCCGGCGTACACGCCAGACTCCACGGACGTCGCCAGCATGACACTGGCCGGGTCGTCGCACGCCGCCACGAAGACGCCTCGTCCGGCAGCGGTAAAGCCTTGCGCCAACGCCCGCACTTCGTCGCCGAGTCCGCCTGCCGCCACGCGCTCCACATGCCGCCTGAGGCCTGAAGCATCTTCCGCCGAAGCCGCGAACAGTTCGGTGCCTCGCCGCAGAGCCAGTTCCACCGCCAACTTGCGGCGCGCCTTGTCGGCCTCTTTGGCCTGCTCCTGAAGCGCCTTGGCCAACTCCGGCACCTCGTCGAGCGGAGCGGAAAACAACTTCGCCGCCGCGCTTAACGCCTCGAAGTCGGCCCGCGCGCGGCGCAGCGCCCGCAGCCCGCACAGGAACTCGACACGCACGTTGTTCCGGATCTTCTCCTGCTTGCGGATCAGGATCGGACCGATCTCCCCGCTGGATCGCACGTGCGTGCCGCCGCAGGCCGACCGGTCGACGCCTTCGATGGAGACGATGCGCAGCGTTCCTTCACGCTCCGAGGCCTTTCGCAAGCCCGCCGCGGCGGTGGCATCTTCAAACGCCACGCTGAGCGGCTTGCAGTCCAAGACGAGTTGGAACGCCCGCTCCTCCGCTGCCCGGACCTGCGCCGCCGAGAGCGCCGCGGTTTCCAGGTCGATGGTGCTCACTTCGGCGCCGAGGTGGAAGCTCACGGTCTTCATGCCGTACAGCGATTCGAAAACGGCCGAGAGCAGGTGCTGTCCGCTGTGCTGCTGCATATGGTCGAAGCGCCGCGCCCAATCGACGCAGCCCGACACGCCGCCGGCCTGCAGCGGTTGCTCCAGCAGATGGGCGACCCGCTCGTCCTCGTCCACAACGTCTAAAACACGGACGCCGCCCAGCGTGCCCAGGTCGTTGGGCTGCCCGCCGGACGACGGGTAAAACGCCGTGCGATCGAGGTACACGCGCCGCCCGGCGTCGGCGGTCTCGACCACGGATGCGTCAAAAACAGTCAGGTAGGAGTCGGTGTAAAAGAGGCGTTCTGTCATGGCAAGCCAGGGTGCTTTTTCGGCTGTTCCCACTGTAACAAGCCGGGTGGAAGGAGGAGGGAAGCTGCGGCCGACAGGGCTTGAAGCCAGCACGGCCATCCACCAAAACCGTAAGTTCTTACGGTTTTGTTTTGTAAGTGATTGATTCGTAAGGGGAGAAATTCATCAAACCGTAAGTATTTACGGTTTGCCCGATTGGCCCCGACGGCTAGACCCACTCCAGCGCACGCTTCTGCCAGGCCCAGATGTACCCTGCCACCAGAATCAGCAGGAACACGCCGATCTCGCCAATCCCGAACCAGCCCAACTGTCTGTAGCGCACCGCCCAGGGAAACAGGAAGACCGTTTCCACGTCGAAAATCACAAACAGGATGGAGATGATGTAGAACCGGACCGTGTAACGGCCGCGCGCGTTCGAGGCCGCTTCGATGCCGCACTCGTAGGCTTCGTGCTTGACCTGGCCCGGCGTCGAGGGCCGAACCAGAGCCGCCGCCCAGAGCAATACCACGGGAAACAGCAAGGCCACGATCAGGAAGACAAAGAGCGGCAGGTACCCTTCCGGCATGGCTTCAATATATCAACTTTCACGACACCCGGGTCCGGTATAGATCTGCTTCGACTCGAGGGTGCATCGCGAAACGCGCAGGCTGCAGACCGCCGGTCCGGCAGACCCGGTCCCCGCAGTTCCCACAGCGTCCTCCGCCCATCCAGGCTAAAATCGAAGTTTGCTTCTACCCTCCATCGCAGCGGTTCCGGCGCGCAACCGCTTCCGTTTGCCCGGGACCATGTTCCTGCGCGTTCTGGTCCAGCGCCGCAACCTGATCGGCCAATTGGTGCGCCGTGACTTCGAGCAGCGCTTCGTCGGTTCGGTGGCCGGTTGGGTGTGGGCCCTGATTCACCCGCTGGTGATGCTGGGCGTGTGGGTCTTCGTTTTCAAGGTCTGCCTGCGCGTGCCGCCCCCGCCCTCCGCGGCCAACAAAAGCTTCGTGGTCTGGTTGTTCTGCGGGCACCTGCCGTGGCTGCTGTTTTCCGAAACGCTACAGCGCTCGTCCACTACCATGGTGGATCACGCCAATCTGATCACCAAGACGGTCTTCCCCTCCGAGATCCTGCCCATCACGCTGTTCCTCTCGACGCTGATCAGCAACAGCATGGCCATGCTGCTGGCCGTGGCCGGAGTGCTGGTGACCGAGGGCCGCATCTACCCGACGATGCTGGCGCTGCCGATTCTCGTGCTGATCGTCTTTCTGCTCGCAACTGGATTGAGCTGGATCGCGTCCAGCCTCCAGGTCTATTTGCGGGACACGGCGCAATTCGTGATGGTGCTGCTTCCGGTCTGGTTCTGGTCCACGCCCCTGCTGCTGGACGAGTCCGCCTTCCCGGCCTGGGCTAAAGCGGTTGTTCGCTGGAACCCGCTAACTGCCGTCGTGCGAGGCTACCGTCAGACGATGCTGCTCAACCGCTGGCCCGATTGGGGAGACCTGGGCATCTCGGCCGGGCTCTCGATCGCGGTCTTCGTGATCGGCGGCCTGTTTTTCCGCCGTCTGAAGCGCGGCTTTGCCGACGTCCTGTAGTCTGGAAGATTGGAGAAGCGAACGAGCATGAATTGGACACGACGGGGTTTCTTGACCTCCGCCGCCGCGGCTCCCCTGCTGGCGAGCGCCTCGCACGGAGAGAAGGGCCTGCCTGGGGCGCGGCCGAACTTCGTTCTCATCGTGGCGGAAGATCTGGCTGCGTGGATGTTGGGCTGCTACGGAAACCTTGAGATCAAGACGCCCAATCTGGACAAGCTGGCCGCCTCCGGCGCCCGTTTCATCAATAATTTCGCTTGCACACCGGCTAGCTCCGCGAGTCTGGCCACGCTGCTGACGGGGCGCATTCCGCGCCAGCACGGCATTGCCGATTATCTGACCGCTACGCCGGGCAGAAACCCGGAACGCGGCCAGTCCTCCCCGCCCGCTTCTTTCTCGACTGAGGTGCTGGTGTCCGACCTGCTCTCGACCGCCGGCTACCACAGCGGCTTGGTGGGCCGCTGGAATCTGGGCAACGACGAGCATCCCGGCCACGGCTTTTCCGAGGTCTTCACCTTGCCTGGCGGCGACACCGTCGCGGTCAACCCGGCGCTGTTGGTCAACGGGCAGCAAACGCAGGAGAACGGTCCGACGCTCGAAGTCCTGACGCGTCAGGCCGCCGCATTTATCGGCCGCCAGAACGGGCCATTCCTGCTGGTGGTGTCGTACCCCGTCGCTTCCGCCGAGGGTGCCGCGTCCAAATACCTCGACCTTTACAAGACCAGCCAGTTCCAGACGTTTGGCATTCAACCCGCCGCCGCTTCCGCCCTCGACGGCAAAGCGATGCTGACCGATACGGTCGCCTCTATCCGTAAGTCGGCGGCAGGCATCGCGCTGCTGGACGAGCAGGTGGGCGCACTGCAGAAAGCGGTTATCCAGAAGGGCATCTTCGAAAACACGGTCGTCGTCTTCACGAGCGTTACCGGGCAGTTCCTGGGCCGCCGCGGGCTGTGGGGTTCGGGCTACGCCTCCGCCCCGCCCAACCTGTTTGAAGAGTCGGTCCACACGCCGCTGCTCGTAAGCTGGCCCGGCCACATCCCGACCGGCACATCCCGTCCGGAACTGGTGGGCGCTGCCGATCTCGTGCCGACCGTGGCTGAAATCGTGGGTGCGCCGCCGCCAGCGGGCCGCAATCTCTCCGGCCGCAGTTTTCTGACCGTCGCCTCGGGCAAGCCGCTGCCCAAGCGCCAGCCGTGGAAGGACCTGGTTTTCGGCGAATTGCGCGGTGTCGAAATGGCTCGAGACAATCGCTTCAAACTGTTGCTCCGCCCGGAGGAGCAGGGTGCCGACGAGTTGTACGATCTGCGCAAAGACCCCAACGAGCGCGTCAATCAGTACGAGAACCAGGAATACGCCGACGTGCGCACCCGGCTGGAAGCCGAGCTGCGCACCTGGCACGAGAAGTACTCCAGCTAGCAAATCGTCCCGGTAATTCAGGTCCCTGCTGACTTGCCCGGAAGAGCATAAGCCCGTCGATTGAATGTGGGGCAGGACGGCATCCTGCGGCGGGTTGGTAACCCGCCTCTGTCGAGCGGACCATTTAGCGCCGGTAAGCAACCGGCGCGCAGGATGCCAACCTGCCCCACATTCAACCGGCACTCCTGTCGACTTGCTTCCGCCGCCACTCTCTAAGCAGCTAACCCGACTGAGCCGTCCAGGATCCGCCCGCGTCTTGCGTTCACCCCTCGCGCTGTGATGGCATGGATCTCCATGCCAACGGACCCCATCGCCCCTCCATCCCAGAGGGCGTCGCACGCCCGCTTCTACGTGCTCGTCTTCGCGGTCACGCTGGCCATCCTCTCCTACATCGACCGTGTCGCCATTTCCAAAGCCGCGCCGTACATCTCGCACGACCTGGGGCTGAGCAAGCAGCAGATGGGCGCGGTGTTCGGGGCCTTCGCCCTGAGCTACGCCCTGGCGGAGATCCCCAGCGGCTGGATGGGCGACCTGCTGGGCGCGCGCAGCGTGCTGATGCGGATCGTGCTCTGGTGGTCGTGCTTCACCGCCTCGGTCACCATGATGTGGAGCTTCCCTTCGCTGTGGATCAATCAGTTTCTCTTCGGCGCGGGCGAGGCCGGCTGCTTCCCGAATCTGACCAAAGCCTTCAGCACATGGCTGCAACCGCACGAGAAGGTCCGGGCCCAGGGCATCATGTGGATGGCCGCGCGCTGGGGTGGCGCGGTGACGCCGATGCTGTGCGGGGTTATCTTCTTCTATCTGCCGTGGCGCGCCGCGTTCTTCATTTTCTCGGCGCTCGGGTTCATCTGGGCGTTTTTGTTCTTCCGCTGGTTCCGCGACAACCCCAAGGACCACCCCGGCGTCAACGCGGCGGAATGGGAACTGATCAAGGGCAACCAGCATATGGCCGGGCGGCACGGCGATGTCCCGTGGGGCAAAATGGTGCGCTCGCGCTCGGTTTGGCTGCTGTGGATTCAGTATTTCCTGATGACCTACCCGTGGTACCTGTACATCACGTGGATGACCATCTACCTGCTGGAATACCGCAAAGTCAGCCAGAATATGGCCAGCGTCTATGCGTTCTTCCCGCTCGCTTTCGGCGGCGTCGGCTGCGTCGTGTCCGGCTTCATGCTGCCGCGCGTCGCGCGCATGTTGGGCAGTATGGACCGCGCCCGCCGCACCGTGGGCACGGTCGGGTTCCTGATGGCGGGCGCGCTGATCCTGCTGCACACCCGGATTGAATCCGCGCTGCCGGCCATGCTGGTGCTGGGCCTGGCCAGCTTTTTCAACGACATTACGATGCCCTGCGCCTGGGGCACCTGCATGGATGTGGGCGGCAAATACGCCGGCACGCTCTCGGGCTCGATGAACATGATGGGCAACTTCGCGGGCTTCGTCTCGCCGTTCCTGGGCGGGGTGATCCTGCAGCACACCGGCAATTGGAACCTGTACCTGTACACCTTCGTCGCCTCCTACGCACTGGCCGCGCTGTGCTGGCCGTTCCTCGATTCCAGGAAGACGCTGGAGAGTATCGAGGCCTGACCGGGCGATAAGCCAGGCTGATTCTTCGAAGCCGGGGTAGCCGGGTTTGTTATGGTGAAGGATTATCCCATGACACTGGCGGTTCCGGACATCCTGGCTCGAATTGTCGAGGTGAAGCGCGTCGAAGTCGCCGCGAAGCTCAAACTGCGCAAGGGCTTGGAGCGCAACGCCGAGTCGCAGCGCGGGCAGCGGCGCGGCTTCCGCAAGGCGCTCGAGGCGGTGACTCCCGCAATCATCTCGGAGATCAAGAAGGCCAGCCCGAGCAAAGGATTGCTCGCCGCCGACTTCAATCCCTCGAAGCAAGCCCAACAGTATTTCGCGGGTGGGGCCTCGGCGCTCAGCGTGTTGACCGACAAGCAGTTCTTCCAGGGGTCGCTGAACGATTTGAAGATCGCCCGCGCCTCGGCCGCGCTGCCGGTGCTGCGCAAGGACTTCACCATCCACGAGATCGACGTCGTGGAGGCCGCCGCATCGGGAGCCGACGCGATCCTGCTGATTACCGCCATTCTGTCGCGCGCCGAGATCGCCGCACTCCAGCAACTGGCGTGGGACTACGGCATGGATGCGCTGGTCGAGGTACACGACGACGCGGAGTTGGATGTCGCACTCGCAGCAGGCGCGCAGATCGTCGGCGTGAACAACCGCAACCTGCGCACATTTGAACTGTCGCTGGAAACCTCGGAGCGACTGGCGGCGAAGATGCCGGCGGAGGTTTTGAAAGTCACCGAGAGCGGGATTAACTCCCGCGCCGATGTCGAGCGGTTGATGGGATGCGGGTTCCAGGCATTTCTGGTGGGTGAGCACCTGATGAAATCGGGCGATCCGAGTGCGGCGTTGAAGGCGCTGACCGGGCGATGAGCCGGGTGCTGGTGAAGATTTGCGGGATCACCTGCGTCGAGGACGCCCTGGCGGCAGTCGAGGCGGGTGCCGACGCTTTGGGGTTTAATTTCTTCCCCGGCAGTCCGCGCTGCATCACCGTAGAAAAGGCCGTCGAAATCACGGCTGGAGTCCCGCAAAACACTGTGAAAGCCGGTGTCTTTGTGGATACTCCACCGGAGGAAATCGCCCGTACGGTGCGGGCGGCGGGGCTGGACGTGGCCCAGGTGCACGGTGAAGCGCGCGGGTTGACGGTCCGTTTCTGGCAGGCGCTGGCGGCCGGACCGGGCCTCGAAGAGCGTACGCGGACCAGTGCGGCGGAGGCGTTCCTGATCGACACGCCAGCCGGAGCCCAGCGCGGCGGCACCGGACGCGTCTTCGACTGGGGCCTGGTTGAAGGCCTCCCGGGGAAGATCATCCTGGCTGGCGGACTGGGGCCGGACAACGTGGCGGAGGCCATCCGGCAGGTGCGGCCGTGGGGCGTGGACGCCTGTTCGAGAATCGAAAGCGCGCCGGGCCGAAAGGACGCCGCGAAGGTGCGAGCATTGATAAAAGCGGTGCGAGAGGCAGAGGGATCATGAGCAGTCCACGAACGCCCGATGCGGGCGGGCATTTCGGTCCATACGGCGGCAGGTACGTGCCCGAGACTTTGATGGCTCCGCTCGAAGAGTTGGAGCGCGCGTACTACGAAGCACGGCAGGATCCGGCGTTTCAGGCTGAACTGGTGGATCTGTTGGCGAACTACGCCGGCCGCCCCACGCCGCTGTACGAAGCCAAGCGGCTGAGCGAGCAACTGGGCGGGGCTCGTATCTTCATCAAACGCGAGGACTTGCTGCACACCGGCGCGCACAAGATCAACAATTGCCTGGGGCAGATTCTGCTGGCCCGCCGCATGGGCAAGCGCCGCATTATCGCCGAGACCGGCGCGGGCCAGCACGGCGTGGCTACGGCTACGGTGTGCGCACTGTTCGGCCTGGACTGCACGGTTTACATGGGCGACGAGGACATGCGGCGGCAGCGGCTGAACGTGTTCCGCATGAGGCTGTTGGGCGCCAAGGTGGTCGCGGTCCACAGCGGCAGCAAGACGCTGAAGGACGCCGTCAGCGAGGCCATGCGCGACTGGGTCACGAACGTCGATTCGACGCATTACCTGCTGGGCTCGGCGCTGGGCGCGCACCCGTATCCGATGATGGTGCGCGACTTCCACCGCTGCACCGGCGACGAGGCGCGCAGGCAGATGCTAGAACGGATCGGGCGGCTGCCGGATACGATCTTCGCCTGCGTGGGCGGGGGATCGAACGCGATTGGAATCTTCACGGCATTCCTCGACGACGCGGAAGTGAAACTGGTGGGCATCGAGGCGGGCGGGCGGGGCGCCAAACTGGGCCAGCACGCGGCTCGACTCTCGGGCGGGCGGCCGGGCGTGCTGCAGGGGGCCTATAGCTATCTGCTGCAGGATGGCGACGGGCAGGTGTCGCTGACGCACTCGATTTCGGCGGGGCTGGACTACGCGCTGATCGGTCCCGAACACGCCTACCTGCACGACCAGGGGCGGGCGGAATACTTGTCGGCGCGCGACGACGAAGCATTGGCAGCCGCAACGAGACTGGCTCGCACGGAGGGGATCATTCCAGCCCTGGAGTCGGCCCACGCCGTGGCCGAGGCGATCCGGCAAGCACCCGACGCCAAGGGCAAGGTATTCCTGGTAAACCTGTCGGGACGCGGGGACAAGGACACGGACATCTACCGCGAGAATCTGCCGGAATTGGATAGTCCGGAGGGCTAAGGGGTTGGGGACAAGGATGGAAAGCAGTCAACGCATCGCACGGCGATTTGCGGAGTGCAAGAGCGCGGGGCGGCCGGCGCTGGTGGCGTACCTGACGGCGGGCGACCCTTCGCCGGAGCGCACGCCTGGCCTGGTGCTGGCGCTCGAAAGGGGCGGGGCGGACATCCTGGAATTGGGTGTACCCTTCTCCGACCCGATCGCCGACGGGCCGGTGATCCAGGAAGCCTCGGACCGGGCGTTGAAGGCGGGCACCAGCGTCGCCAAAGTGCTTGAAATCGCACGCGCCATCCGCCAGCGCAGCGAGATTCCCTTGGTCCTGTTCAGCTATCTGAACCCGCTGCTGAGCTACGGCTTCTCCCAGTTGGCCAGCGACGCCCGCGAGAGCGGGATCGACGGCGTGCTGCTGACCGACGTGAGCGTGGAAGAGGCGGGCGAGCCGGTGAGTCAACTGCGCGCGCACGGCCTGGATACGATCTTCCTGGCGGCCCCGACCAGCACCGAGCGGCGGCTGAAACTGGTGGCGGAGTATTCGAGCGGGTTCGTCTATGTGGTGTCGAGAACCGGCGTGACGGGCGAGCGGTCTTCGCTGGCGGCGAACGTCGAACCGCTGTGCACCCGGCTGCGAGCCTTGACGGACAAGCCGCTGGCGGTGGGTTTCGGCGTCTCGAAACGCGAGCACGTGCAGGCGCTGGGCGAGTACGCCGACGGCGCGGTGGTGGGAAGCGCGATCATGCGGATAGTGGACGGGCATCCGGATGCCGAAATCGAAGCGCGGCTGGAAGCCTTCCTGGCCGACCTGACTGGCGGCCAGCCGTGAGCCCGGAGCAGGCGCAGGCGGCGCTCGACGAATTGCGGGCAGCCATCGACGAGGTGGACCTGAAGCTGCTGGCGCTGTTCAACGAACGGGCCAACGTGGCGGGCCAGATCGGCGACATCAAGCGCGCCGCCGCGCTGCCGATTTACGAACCGAAGCGCGAAGAACTGGTGTTCAAGAACGTCACGGAGAACAACCGGGGACCGCTGCCAAACGACGCAATTCGCCGGCTCTACGAACGCATCGTGGACGAGATGCGCACGCTGCAGCGCGAGCGTATGAAACGGGCTCAGGCGCAACTTCAGCAAGAAGCTCAAGCCGAAGCCCAGGCCAAGGGAGAGAACCTGTGATCATCATCATGGAGCGGGGCGCCACCGAGGAGCAGGTCGAGAACGTCATCGAGAAGCTGGTGGATCTGGGGTTCACCATCCACCGGTCCACCGGAGCGGTCCACACGGTACTAGGGGCCGTGGGTCCGAACGAGGACTTCGAACCGTCCGAGTTTGAAGTGCTGCCGGGGGTGAAGGAATGCCACCGCGTGATCGCACCCTACAAGCTGGCGAACCGGGCGTTCCGGCCGGACGGCACCGTGGTGCGGATCGGCGGCGTGGAAATCGGCGGCAAACGCGTCGTGGTGATGGCGGGGCCGAGCAGCGTCGATAACGCAACGCAGATCGAGCGTTCGGCGGAGGCCGTGGCCAAGTCCGGTGCCAGATTCCTGCGGGCCGGCGCGTATAAGCAGCGCATGTCGCCCTACGTGTTCCAGGGCCTGAGCGAGAACCTGTTGAAGGCTCTGCAGAAGGCGGCGGAGCGCAACGGACTGCTGACGGTGAGCGAGATTGTGGACGCCTCGCAAGCGCCGTTGATGGAGCAGTACGTGGACCTGCTGCTGGTGGGTTCGCGCAACATGCAGAACTACGGACTGCTGGGCGAGTTGGGAAAGCGGCGGCGTCCGGTGATGATCAAGCGCGGCGTGGGCGCGACGGTGGAAGAGTTGCTGGTGTCGGCGGATTACATTCTGTCGGGCGGTAACTACGACGTGATCGTGTGCGAGCGCGGGATCCGGACGTTCGAGACCTCGACGCCTTACACCTTCGATGTCGGGTCGATTCCGGCGGTGAAGAAGCTGTCGCACCTGCCGATTCTGGGGGACGCTTCGCGCGGCGCGGGGCGGCGCGACAAGGTTGCGGCGCTGGCGCGGGCGGCCATCGCGGCGGGCGCGGACGGGCTGCTGCTCGACGTGCACCCGGATCCCGAAAGCGTGCTGGGCGAGGGTTCGCAATCGCTAAATCCGGCTCAACTCGAGGAGTTGATGGTGCAGTTGAAGATCATCGCGCCGGCCGTGGGACGGCAGTTGTAACGGAGCCGCGACCGTAAGGGAGTGGTGGTATCAACCGGACTCGTTGTCTTGTGACTGGGGTTGATCTTCGGCTGGCTTGAGTGGGAGTGGGCTAGATGCGTCGTAGCAATGCTACCGCTCCCTAATGGTCGCGGCTCCGTCCAGAACGGAGCAGGTAGGTAGATGAATCCATGAATACGGTAGCAATAGCGGGTGTCGGGTTGATCGGCGGCTCCTTCGGTCTGGCGCTGCGGGCGGCCGGGTTCGGCGGCAGAATCGTGGGCGTCAGCCGGCCGGGGACCGTCCGCAAAGCGATGGATCGAGGCGCGATCGATGCGGGCGTGAGCCTGGAAGAGGCGGCGGCCGAGGCCGACCTGCTGTTCCTGTCCCAGCCCGTCTCGATCATTCTGGAGACGCTCGAAAAGTTGGGCGGGAAGCTGAAGCCGGGCGCGCTGGTGACCGACGCCGGCAGCACGAAACGGCGCATCTGCGAGTGTGGCGTCAAGCAACTGGGCGCCGGCGGCTTCCTGGGCGGTCATCCGATGGCGGGCAAAGAGACCACGGGGGTGGAGGCCGCCGAAGCGGAACTGTTCCGCGGCAGGCCGTGGCTGGTCACCCCGTGCGTCGCGGAGAACATGGGTAGCGCGCCATCTCCCGAGTTGCTGATGTGGCTGAAGCGGATCGGCGCGCGCACCGTGATCTGCACCCCGGAAGACCACGACCGGTGGGTGGCGAGGTCGTCGCACCTGCCGCAGATGCTCTCCACCACGCTGGCGGAGTGGTTGGGGGGGCGCGAGGACCGGGAGGCCATCCTGGGAGCCGCCGGGCCCGGACTGGGCAGCATGACGCGGCTGGCGCAGAGTTCCTGGGAGATCTGGAGGGACATCCTGGCCACGAACGGGGACTATATCGCCGAGGCGCTGCGCGAGTTTCACGCGGAGTTGGACCAGACGACCGGCACGCTGGCCAGCGGCTCGCTCGAAGCCACATTTCACGCGGGTGCGGACTTCGCCGCCCGGGTGCGTAAGGGTAAGTAGCTGGGGCCGAACCGGGGCGCGCGCTTCCTGCTGCGACAACTCGAGGCGTCCATCGCCAACCCGATTGAGAGTTCCGGATGGCCGATTGGCAATCGGCCGCAGCTTACCAAGCTGCCCCACAACGGCGGCATCGCCGCGGCGTCCAACTGCATGTCGTCGAGTACCGGCGCTGTTGGTTTTTCCCGCACTGGCGTCTGTGATAGGCTAACCTCGCATCTGCTGTCACTCCCATGATTAGACGAGACTTCCTTCACACTGCCCTGGGGGCTGCGGCCCTCGCTGCCCTGCCCCGCGCTTCCGCGGCATCGCGCGCCTACATCGATCTCGACCCGACGCGACCGGGCGCGACGATCTCGCCGCTGATGCACGGTCATTTCATCGAGCACCTGGGCGGCGTGATCTACGACGGCGTATGGGTGGGCGAGGATAGCCGCATCCCCAACGTGGGGGGTATCCGCAAGGCCCTGGTGGACGCGCTGAAGCCGCTGCACCCGCCCGTGATCCGCTGGCCCGGCGGCTGCTTTGCCGACTCCTATAACTGGCGCGACGGCGTCGGCCCGCGCGCCTCAAGGCCGACGCGGACCAACTTCTGGATGGACGTCGAAGGCCTCGCCAAGCAGGCCGGCGGCCCGCAGAAGTTCGAGCCGAATGCGTTCGGCACCAACGAATTCATGCGGCTGTGCCGGATGACCGGCGCGGAACCGTACTTCGCGGGCAACGTGCGCAGCCTGCCAGCCAAAGATTTCTACGAGTGGATCGACTACTGCAACGCGCCAGCGGGCTCGACTACGCTGGCCAAACTGCGCGAGCAGACCGGCGACCACGACCCGTTCAACGTCCACTTCTGGGGCGTAGGCAACGAGAGTTGGGGCTGCGGTGGGGAAATGACGCCCGAGGAATACTCGACGGCCTTCCGGCGCTACACGGCCTGGACGCCGGGCATGGGCGTACCTTTGAACTTCATCGCCTCGGGGCCGAACGGCGATGAAATCGAGTGGACACAGCGTTTCTTCGCCGCGCTGGCAGCCAAGAACAAAGACCTGGTGGAGCGGGTCTGGGGCTGGGCGCTGCACTACTACTGCGGGACGGCCGGCGAGTCGCCGATCGAATTCAGCAACGACGAGTGGTACGAACTGCTGGCCAAGGCCAACCGCATGGAGTCGATCATCGAGCGGCACTGGGGCGCCCTCGGGATCAACGATCCCAAGCACCACGTAAAGCTGGCCGTGGACGAGTGGGGCGCGTGGCACAACGTCGGCACCGAGCCGCACCCGGCCTACATCTTCGCCCAGCAATCCTCGATGCGCGACGCGCTGGTTTCCGGCCTGACGCTCGACACCTTCCAGCGCCATCCCGAGAAGGTTGGCATGGCCAACGCGGCGCAGTTGATCAACTGCCTGCACGGCCTGTTCCTGGCCTACGAGGACAAGTTCACGGTCACGCCCAACTATCACGTCTTCGCCATGTACGCCGCGCATCAGGGCGCCGCGAAAGTGGCCGCCCAGATCGACACGGAATTCCGTAGCGTGGCGGGGCAGGTCCCGCTGCCGGAACTGAGCGGATCGGCGTCGATCGCTAACAAGACCTTGACGTTAACGCTGGTCAATACCCGGCACGACGCCCAGATGGAGAGAACGATCCGGCTGCGCGGTGCGTCTGCTAAATCAGTGAAGGCGACGATCCTGGCGAACTCCGACCTGCATGCGCACAACACGTTCGAAGCGCCGCGTACCGTGGAGCCGCGCAGCGAGACGCTGACCGCTTCCGGTGCGGAGTTCACCGTGCGGATCGCACCCGCCTCAGTGACGAAGCTGGAAATTGAGCTGGTTTGAGGCTAATGAGTAATTCAGCCGAGTGGATTCCGTTCGAATGGCCCGCAGCCTGGAAAGCCGAACAAGTAGGTCTGCTGCACGATACGCCTTTCAACGCGCTGTGCTTCCAGGGAGCGCCCCCGCAGGGCGTCCTGGAAGCGGCCAAAGCCGCCGGCCTCAACGTGCCGGAATTGGACTGGAAAGCCTGGAAGGGGATCGACTGGTCCAAATCCAACGGGATCGCCGCCATCAGTGACGGCTTCTGGCCCGCCTACAGCTACAAGGGACTCGCGGATGGGAGCGCCGGGCCTACCGGGGAGCCCTGGCTGGACGCCAATGGCTGGCTGTACCTCTACGCTCGCGAACGGGCCGGTGAACGCGCGGTATGGGTGCGGTCGGACCCGCCCGAGGACCCGCGCACGGTTCGTCAGCCGCACCTGCACTTGTTGATGGCCGAGGCGTTTACCTACGGCGGCCGCCGCCCGCTGTGGCTGCCGCCCGAGTTCGCCGCAGCCGTGGCAGCGGGCGCCGAGCGGGCAATCACCGACTGGAAAAAGCTGGGGGACACCGCACGCTGGCTGCAGCAGCACGAAGCCTGGCACGCTTGGCCTGCCGTGGCGCCGCTGGTCCTGCTATCCGATTTCAGCGGCGACAACGAGTATCTGGCCGGCGAGACGATGCTGCTGGCGGCGCGCAAGCAGATCCCGTTCCGGCCCGTTACGACTACTCAACTGAAGGCCAGCGACCTGGTTGGGCGGAGAGCCGTGGCGTACCTGGATCAGGCTCCGCTCAGCCCCAAACTGCTGGCGCTGCTCAAAACGTTTGCCAGCGAGGGCGGACTGGTGCTGGTTGGCCCGGCGTCCGCCAAGGCGTTTGCTGGACTCAAGCCCGTGACCGCGCACCCGCATCCCCGCTTCGACATCCTGGCAATGGGCAAGGGCCGCATGGCGCTGGCGCGGGCAGCCTTTGACGACGCCTGGACGCTGGCCGAAGACGCGCACCTGCTGATGAGCCGCCGCTACGATCCGGTGCGGCTGTTCAACGGCGGACTGCTGCACACCCATACGGTGGGCTCGGTCGATGGGCACCGCTCGCTCGTCCACATCGTCAACTACGGCGCAGAACCCTTTTTCCACGCGGTTGTTCTGCAGGTTACCCGCCCAATCCGGTCTGCGAAATCCTACCTCTCCGGCTCAACGGAAACGAAGACGCTCGAGATCAGCGGCGATCCGGCCCGGCCGGAAATCGTTATTCCGCACTTTTCCGTATATCTTGCCGTAGAATTGGAAAACGCCCATGCCTGAGTACCCTTGCCACCGCCACGCTTTGTCACGACGCCAGGCACTGGCGGGGCTCGGCTCGCTGGCGCTCACGCCGTTCGTCTCCAAACTCCAGGGTTATGTGCCGCAGGCACCCACGTCTCCGGTCAGCATCGCCCGCTGCCCGAGCTATGGAGCGGAACTGACGCCGACGCTGGGCCGCATGCTGGACCAACTCGGAGGCTTGGGCAAGTTGGTAGCCGGCAAGACGGTGGCGATCAAGGTGAACCTGACGGGCAGCCCCCGGCAGCGCCTGGGACGGACGCCGTCCGAACTGGCCCACTACACGCACCCCGCCGTGATCGGCTCGACGATTCGCCTGTTGGCTGCGGCCGGGGCCCGGCGCATCCGGGTGCTGGAAGGGTGCTTCTGCTGCAGCGACCCACTGGAAGAGTTCATGCTCGACGCCGGCTGGGATCCAAACCCGCTATTGAACGCCGCGCCGAACGTGGAGATGGAGAACACCAACGTGCTGGGGCGCGGCAAGCGCTACCTGCGACTGATGTCGCCGCAGGGCGGGTACGTTTTCAAGGGCTTCGATTTCAATCACGCCTGGGCCGAGAGCGACGTCGTGGTCTCGATTGCCAAGCTCAAGGAACACGCGACGGTAGGCATCACGCTGGGCATGAAGAACATGTTCGGGGCGACGCCAATCACGATATACGGCGATGGGTGCGGCAAGGACGAACCCTCGCTGGAAGCCAAGGGCGGCCGGGGCAGCACGATGCACGAAGGGGCGGTCGCTCCGTCGAAGAGCGCGCCGCAAGAAGTGGATCCAAACTCGCCGCGCCGGGGCGACTACCGCATGCCGCGCATCGTGGTGGACGTCTGCGCGGCGCGCCCAGTTCATTTGACGATCATTGACGGCATTTCGACCATGATCGGCGGGGAAGGACCGTGGACCGGTCCGCGCATGAAGATCGCCTCGCCGGGGGTTTTGATCGCCGGGTTCAATCCGGTCTGCACCGACGCGATCGGAACGGCGGTGATGGGCTACGACCCGATGGCAAAGCGCGGGCAACCGCCCTTCGACGTCTGCGACAGCTTCCTGGAACTGGCCGAGGCAAGAGGTTTGGGCACGCGCGATCCGGGGCGGATAGAGGTGGTCGGCGTGCCTGTCAAGGACGCGCTTTTCGATTTCAGGAAATACCGGGGCGGCGGGTTCCCGGGCGAGGGCAGTTAGCAGTTAGTCCTGGGGAGATGGCGGTCCGGCATCTCCCCAAGAAACCCACACGCAGGCGGGCACTGGAGTGCCCGCGCGGCGCTGGAGCGCCGCCCCACCACTGCCACTAGGCGCGGCGTTGGACGTGCACGCCGCCGTTGACGGTTTCCAGCTTGATGGGTGCGCCGCCCGAACCCAGGCTCAGTTCGAGTGTGTTCGGCCCGGCACCCCACTGCCCCTTCGTGATTTTTGCTCCCGGGAAATCGCTATCCACTCCGCCGTGAACCGTGTTGGCCCGGATCGTGGCGCTGTAGGAATCGGGCAAAGCCAGGGTGACGCCGCCGTTCACGGTTTCAACGTCGAGCCCTTCGCCTTCCCACTTTGCACCCGATAGTTCTACGTGCACGCCGCCGTTGACCGTCCGCCCGTCGATTCTGCCCGCTACCCCGGCGAGGTGAATGCCACCGTTGACGGTCCTCATCTTCAGCGCTCCGCTGACGCCGTCCACGTTGATTCCGCCGTTCACCGTTTCCATGCTCAGGTCGATCCGGGCGGGCACGAAGATCTCGTAACTGGCCGACCAGCCCCAGTTATGGCGGCCGCTTCCCTGGGGACCCGTGGCCCGGACCCTCTGGTTCTCGGCGACTACCTTGACCTGGGCGATGGTGGCCTCAGCCTCGTTCTTCGACTCGCCCCACGCTTCAACCTTGGCGCGGACCAGGATCTCTTTCTTATCCCAGGCGACCACGCGGATGCCGCCGTTAGGCGCAGCGTCCACATCCAGGCGGCTGCCCGCGCTCATGTGGCTTTCGCGGATTTCGCAGGCGCGGCCGGACCGCGCCTCGTCGCACTTCATTCGGTTTCCCGGCTCAACCGCTCCGGCGAGCGTGCCGAGGGTGAGCAGGGCCAGCCCCGCAGTGTACAAGTTTCTCATCAGGTGAATGACTCCCTTCGCACAGGAGAGACGGAAAATAAGGGCCGCCGTTCGAAGATTGTTACATCCTGGCGCAGAAAGGCGGGGGCGGCTCCCCACGGGCCGCAATCGGGGTAGAATCCTTGGGGAGTCCGCGCCCTGGCGGGGGAGGTTGAGGCATGAAGAAAGCCCTTGTGTTGTGCTTACTCGCGGCTTGCGCGCAGGCTGTCACGCTGGTCGATCACGGCCGGTCGTCCTACTCCATTTGCATCTCGTCGTCTGCCTCCGCCTCCGAACAGCGGGCTGCAGCCGAGTTGCAGCGTTTTGTCGAGGAGATATCGGGCGCGCGCCTGCCCATCGTCAAGGACACGCAGAAACCCAAAGGCGATCTGGTGCTGGTGGGCGACAGCAAAGCGCTGCAAGCGCTTCACGCGGGCATCGAGTTCGACAAACTTGGCACGGAGAGTTTCGTGCTGAAGACGTCGGGGCGCCACCTGATCATCGCGGGAGCACACCAGCGCGGGACGCTGTACGGCGTCTACGCATTGCTCGACAAGCTGGGTTGCCGCTGGTTCACGGCGAAGGTGTCGCGGATTCCCCGCCAGCCGACAATTCAGGTTGCAGCGCTGAATGAAGCGCACACGCCAGCCTTCGAGTACAGGGAGCCGTACTTCACTGAAGCCTTCGACCGGGATTGGGCCGCGCGCAATCGCGTTAACGGGCATTCCGCGGCGCTTGACGCGACGACGGGCGGCAGGATGAACTACTACCCGTTCGTCCATTCCTTTTACGAGATCCTGCCGCCTGGCAAGTACTTCGCCGCGCACCCGGAGTACTACGCACTGATCGACGGCCAGCGGCGCGGCGAGCGCGGGCAGCTGTGCCTGACGAACCCGGACGTGCTGCGGATTGCCATCGAGCGCGTCAGGGAGTGGATTCGCGACCACCCCGAGGCTTCGATTTACTCGGTCTCTCAAAACGACTCGGAGGGCTGGTGCGAGTGCGACCGCTGCCGGAGGGTTGAGCAGCAGGAGGGCGGACAGCACTCCGGGGTGATCCTGCAATTCGTCAACGCGCTGGCGGCCGAGATCGAAAAGACGAATCCGGACAAGCTAATCGACACGCTGGCCTACTGGTACTCCGAGCAGCCGCCGGCGCACGTGCGGCCGCGTCCCAACGTGCGCATCCGGCTATGCCCGATCGGCATCTGCAACGCGCACAGCTTCGCGCAGTGCCCGCGCAGCGCCTACTTCTACCAGAACCTGCAGGCCTGGTCGAAGATCACGGACCAGTTGTACATCTGGCACTACAACACGAACTTCGCCCACTACCTCGCTCCCTTTCCGGACTTCGACGAGTTGGCGGCGGACATTCCGCTGTACCAGCGCATGGGGGTGAAGGGGCTGTTCCTGGAAGGCGACGGCGCGAAGGGCGGCGGTGCGGAAGACGCCGAACTGCGCTCGTACGTGATGGCGCGCCTGCTGTGGGACACGGGGACGGACGTGAATCAAGCCGTGGACGAATTCATGCAAGGGGTGTACGGGCCTGCGGCCAAGCCCATGCGCAACTACTACGACCTGCTGCAGCGCGAAGTCCGCGCGGCTCCTGAGGGCGAGGGCCGGCATCTCTGGATCTACGATATTCCGGACTTCAGCGACAACTTTGCCGCCCAGGCCAGAGTACTGTTCCGCTCCGCCGAGAATCTGGCCGGCACGGACGATGTCGTGCTGCGCCGGGTGAAACAGGCGCGTTTGTCGCTCGACTATCTGGACGCCATGCTGGCGCTGCGCTTCGACGTGCGGGGGGGCGACTACGGGCCGGCCGATCCGGATGCTGCCCGCGCCAGGTTGAAGGAGGTGATCCGAAGTGGCCGGGCGTTTGGCGTCACCCAATTCGTCGAAGGCGTCGAACCTGAGGACACCGAATTGCTGGTCATGAAGACGAAGGCGTACGTGGTTAACACGGTGGAGGACAGGGACTGGCGCCTGGACGTGGTCCCGGAGTTCAATGGACGCGTCGTACGGATGATCGACAAGCGGACCGCCAGGGACTTGCTGCGCCGCCCCGCTCTCGGCGAGGGCGGCGGGATTCCCAATCTCGGCGGCTTGGCGGTCTCGATTTATCCTGACCCGCATGCGCGGAGTTGGGTGGTCAACTGGGCGGCGGAGCAAGCGGGCGGCAACGCCCAGGTCGCGGTTCAAGACCGCCTGACACTGCTGGGCATGGCATCGAACGGACTGGTGCTGCACCGCACCTTCCGCCTGAGCGGGGGGAGCGTCCACGTCGAGACCGTGGTTGAGAATCCTACCCAAGCCGCAGTCGATTGCGTGCTGCACACCCGCGCGGACTTTGCTCCAGAGGACATCGACGACACGCTGGTGAACTTCCGCGGCCAGGACGGCAGTGCGGTGAGCAGCAGGCTGGTCTCCTCGGGGGAGCCGCCCGCGGGCAATCTGAGCTGGCTGGAGAGCGCCCAACCCGATGGCGTCTGGACGCTGGGCGGTCCGGCGGGAGTCAAGGTGTGGAACCGATTCGACGCCGCCCAAATGCGGCGTTGCTTCGTGAATTGGACGGCGAAATCGCATCCCAGGGTCAGTTTAGGCAGCTGGTCTGTGCCGCAGCACCTGAACCCAGGAGCGAGCTTCCGGCTGGACATGGAGTACGGAACGGCCAAAGAATAAGTACGGGGCGCGTTGTGCCGGGGACGCGTCGGGGGTCTGCCACACGTTGTCCCGGTCGCTGCTCCGAACGATTGAATCCGCGACCGGGAAGGCAGCTCGCGTGTTACCGGACTTAACCGCTTTCAGCCGCTCGCGGCTTGGCGCCGCGAGCGGCCGGGATATGCGGGCACGATCTACTTGAGGCCGCTTAACATCAACATGCCAATCTGCGTGGCTGCGCCAAGCACCCAATAGACGCCCACCACGGCGATGCTCGAGCCGCGCTTGGCACCCGTGACCTTCTGAATCGCGATCACCAGCAGAACCACGTACCAGGCTTCGAAAAGGTTGATCTGGGTCAGAACGTTGAACAGGAATTTGTTGTCCGTGACGAACATAGCCGGGCCAATGGTCCACATGATGTCCATCATGCTGTTCACCGAGTCCACGCCGCGCAGGCTGACGATCAGCAACGTGAGCAGCAGCGACGGCAGCACGACGAGTTTGGCGTACAGGAAGGCCGACAAGATGGGCTTGAATTTCCCTTTCGCCGTAAACATGGCCGCAAGTCCGGTCAAGATGCCCGCGCCAATCAGGCTCATTACCGCGTAGCCGATCGGCTGGAAGATCAGCTTCCAGTCGGCTGGCTTGTTGGCGGCTTCGCGCAGCGCCTGGGCCACCTGCGGCGGGGTGCTGTCGTTGATCATTCCCAAAGTGGCGCGCGAGGTGTACGGGTGCAGGAAATACTGCACGACCAGCATGACGACGCATCCTGCGACGAGGGGGATCACCCAATCCGGCCGGTCACGCAGCCGCTCAAAGAGCGCAGCCGGGTTGACGAAAACGTCGATCAGCCCGCGGACGGGAGACACCGGCTCCGATTGGGAAGCCGGCTGAGAGGAAGGAGACGATGAGGCGGTAGCCATAGGGGTTTCCTGATTCTATGTGCAGCATCGAGTCGCCGCAATCAGTGAATTATATGCCGACTGAGAAGGGAACACCACGAAGAAAACAGCGGGGCGAGAGGATACTGCCGGGGACGGTTCGCGGTTCCAGGCTCACAGGAAATCCGCACCTGAGAATGCTGCGCTTCAGCGCAGCTTGTGGAGTTGCTGAACCACTGCGTCGAGACCTTTGCGCCGGTAAAGCTCCATCAGCCGCTCCTCCTCGCCACAGGGCGGGAGAACGCCCAGCAGTCGAGGGTCGCGGAGAGCCTGCCGGGAGGGCAGCCAGAGCGCCCCGTCGGAGAACTCAACCGAACTGACGAACCCGGTCATGGCAGCGAGCGAGGCCGGTCCGCCGTTTGGAAGCGAGAAGCGCAAGGCGCCTTCCTTGGACGCCGAGCCGGTCTGGCCGGGGGCGAGACTGACGTCCGCGGGCAGCGAGCCGGCGGCGTATTCCCTGCCTTGGGCGTCGCGCACCAGCCACAGCACCTCGATCGAGCGCACCGGTTTGGTGCCAACATTGCGGAGCACCACATGCGGTGCACGGGCCTCATCACCGGCGATTCTAACGGTGCCGCTGAGCAATTCCACCGGCGTGGCGGGCAGCGAGAGCGCGGCCAGATTGACCACGCGCTCCGGTTCGACCGCGGTGGCACGACCCGCACTTGCCGCTTGCACCGCCAGACGCGGCTGCGCGGAGTCGCGCGCCAAAGCCTCGATCAACTCATTTCGCAGTGCGCCGGCGCCGCCCCGCTCCAGAACCGTCAAGAGGGCTTTGCGGTCGCGCCGGGCTTCGAGTTCCCAGGCCAGCATGGAGCGCCGGGCGTTCATGCGATTGGGACCGTAGAAGGCAAGATCCTCAAACAGAATGCCGTCGAGTTGCACGTCCACGACGGCGCCCGGCCCGGTTTGCAGCGGACGCATCAGGCGCAAATCGATATGCACCGGGAAGGTATCGCTGGTTTCAATGTCGAGGCTGGGGACGGTGACCGAAGCGCGGCCGCCCGGAGTGCGGTCCTGCGCAGTAACCAGCAGCGACACCGCCCGGATGCGCCGCGCGCCGGTGTTCTTGAGCTGCAAAGTCGAGTGGAGTTCGAGCAGCAGGGCGCCGCCCCGCGCGGTGACCCGGGACGTGCCCCAGTCGGCGGAGACCAGCGCAACCGGAGCGTCCGGCGGGAGGTCCACACGGAACGAGCCCGGCTGCGTCTGAGCCTGCAACGCCAGCGTGACCAAGGCCAAGAATGCGAGCCTATTCCACATATACCTGTTGCAGGGTTACTTGCCCCGTCTCCCCGTCAATCACCCTCGAACGCGTGCTGCCGTCAAAATCCGTCTCGGTGCGGGAGACATTCGCGACGGGCAACAATACCTGCATGCCGAGGTCGCCCGCTGCCGGCCCCGGCGTGGGCAACTCCCAGGCAGGCACGGAGGCCACGGGCAAAGAACTGCCCCCCGGGGTGCGCAGCCACCAGCCGGCGGTCAAGACGAACACCAGCGCACCGCACACGACGGCCCACCGCCACGGTGGGTAGGGCGCTGGCGAGGGCAAATCATCTGCGTCCTCTTCCACTGCGGCGTCGGACGGAGCCAAGCCAGGTGCCAGAGAACCGACGGTCAACCCCAGGCGTATGTTGGCGCGCAATTCAGCTTCCAGATCGTCCCAGGCCGAAGCTTCCGCGCCAGGCTGCCCAACCGTCGGCTGGCGCAATTCGGCAGCGGTGACGTCGCCCAGTTCGATCCGGTCGGCGCGGAAGAGCTCAAACTGACGTTTGCAGCGGGAGCACAGAAGCAGGTGCAAGCGGGTAGAAAAGGACTCCTGCCAAGCCAGTTCGCCGCCAGCCAGCAGGGCGATGGCCGACTGTTCGGGATGATGCGCGTGCGGGTTCATGCGCGCCTCCCTTCCAGGTACTTCCTGAACTTCACCCTCGCGTTCGCTATGTGGGAGCGCACGGTAGCTTTACCGCAATTCAAGATCAGCGCAACCTCTTCGGCTGGCATGTCCTCGACGTCGCGCAATACCAGCGCGATGCGTTCCCGCTCGGTCAACCGGTCGAGTCCGGCTTGCAGCAACCGGCTGCGCTCCGAGCGCAGGACTCGCTGCTCAGGATTCAATTCCGCGGGAGTGCTGAGTGGATCGGCCAGATCGTCAATCGACGAGAGAGCCATGCGGCCGTGCCGGCGGAGGTGGTCGATGGCGGTATTTGAGGCGATGCGGGACAGCCAGTGACCCGCCTTGTCGAGGTCGCGGAGCTGGTCGCGGCGCTGCAGCGCCTTGATGAATGTCTCTTGAGCCAGATCCTGGGCGTCCTCGACGTTGCCGACGATCCGGTAGATCAGCAGAAAGATGCGCCGCAGGTGTTCTTTGAGGAAGGCTTCTTCAGCTTGCCCCCAGGCGGGAGCGAGATCGCCTGCCTGCAATTCGAGCGGATCGTCCATTGGGGCCAATTCCACCGTTCCTAGTATGCGGCTGGAGATCATCTTCCTCTAAGATCCAGACGCAGGGCGCTCGCCGAACGTGCAAGGCCACGCAAGGGGAGCTATGGTCAAATTGTATTCTTATTGGCTCCCGCTGAACCCATGAAGCTTCAGCTGGAAGGGCGTTGAAAGGATTCATAGGTATGCAACTCGCATCCGCCATGTCGCGAATAGGCACCGAGACCGCCTTCGAGGTTCTCGTGCGGTCAAAGGCGCTGGAAGCGCAGGGCCGTAGCATCATCCATCTGGAGATTGGTGAGCCGGATTTCAAGACCCCGCAGCACATCGTCGATGCGGCCAAACAGGCGCTGGACGAAGGCTGGACGCACTATGGGCCCTCGCAGGGACTGCCCGAACTGCGAGCGGCCATCGCGGAGTACGTCTCGGCCAGCCGTGGAATCCCCGTCGAGCCTGACAATGTGTGCGTGGTACCGGGCGGCAAGCCCATTATTTTTTTCCCGATGCTGGCCTTGCTCGAGCCTGGGGACGAGGTGATTTATCCCAACCCGGCATTCCCGATCTATGAATCCATGATCAAGTTTTGCGGCGCGACTCCCGTGCCGATGCCGCTGCTTGAAGAGCGGGGCTTCAGTTTCGATCTCAATCTGTTCAAGGACAAGCTCTCCGCCAACACCAAGATGGTCGTCCTCAATTCACCGGCCAACCCGACCGGAGGAGTGATTCCGGCGGAGGACATCCGCGAGATCGCCGCACTGTTGCGTGAGCGGGACGTGATCGTGCTCTCCGACGAGATTTACTCCCGCATGAGCTACGGCGAGAAGCCGGTCTCCATAGCGACTTTGCCCGGAATGCAGGAGAAGACGATCATCCTGGACGGCTTTTCCAAGACTTACGCCATGACTGGCTGGCGCATGGGCTATGGCGTCGTGCCCAAATTCCTGGTGAACCCGATCAACACGTTAATGGTGAATTCGAACTCCTGTACAGCCAGCTTCACCCAGCGGGCGGGGATTGCGGCACTGCGCGGGCCGCAGGAGCCGGCGGAGGCGATGATCGCGGAATTCCGGCGCCGCCGCGACGCTTTTGTGGCCGCACTCAACGAGGTTCCAGGCTTTCGCTGCGCGGTTCCAGAGGGTGCCTTCTACGCATTTCCCAACATCGAGGGGACGGGGTGGAAGTCGAAACCGCTGGCGGATGCGCTGCTCGAGCAGGCCGGGGTCGCCTGCCTGAGCGGGACGGCGTTTGGAGCGTATGGAGAGGGGTACATCCGCTTCAGCTACGCGAATTCGATGGACAACCTGATGGAAGCGGTGAGGCGGGTTGGGGCATTTCTGCGCAAGTAACACCCGCTTGTTTCCAGCTGAGTCTGTCGATATGATCTGAGGCGAGTTCTGTGTACTAAGAAACCGGCGTGAGAACTATCGAATCGCTAGCGGGCGGCAGTTCTCAGACCTAGCTCAAATTAATAGTGGCATTTACCCCATCTGGGGGTAGACTTTTCGGACTCCGGTTTAGCATTCTTATACTCGACTGGCTTGGGACTCGGCTTGCCCGTACCCAAAGCGAGCAGATTCTCAAGCATTCAGCGGCGGGGAAATACAGACGATGTTGTTCGATCTGAAGCCGGGCCGAGTGGCATTAGTGTTTGTTGACGAGGTGGGTGTGATCACGGGGTCCGTACCGGGCGCGATGGAACTGCTTGCGCCGTTTCCTGGCCTGCCAGCCTTCCTGGGCGCGTGGTCAAAGGAATGGGGCACCGGAGCAGGCGAGTCCTTGCTTCAGGCGCGCGAGATTCCGGGCGAGGGCGAGCGAAGCGGGATCCGGCTGGAAGCTGCCCGAATCGTCCCCTCTAAATACACACCTTCAGGCCCTAATATCCACGGTCCCCACCGGCTACTGGTCTGTATTCGCTTTCCAGAGGAACACTCTTCGCGGCTTACTAAGTACCGCGATCGATTTGGTTTTACCAGAGCGGAATGCCGGGTTGCGTCTGACGCGGCGGAAGGTCTCGCACCCGCCGAAATTGCCAGGCGTCTGGGACTGAGCGTCCAAACGGTGCGCAGCCATCTGAAGCGCATCTTCATGAAGGCTGGCGTTCACTCCCAGGGTGGGCTGGTAAAGGCGTTGCTGGACGACAACCACAACGGTCACGGCGTGCGCAGGCCCGGCTCAAGCATGGCGAGCCTCAAACCGTAGGCCTTCGTACTCGCGGTTTGAAATCAAATAGAACCGAATCTCAAGCCGGGTGAAAAGGCGCAAGCCGATCATCAACTCGTCCGTTGGAGCCGCCGTACCGGCGACGTGCAGCGTGCCCTCGGCGATGCGGAACGGGACCACGCGCCAGGCGTTAGCAGCGCCCAATGGAATAGACCGGCGCACCCGCGGCGGGATCTCCGCGGAATCCAACTGCGCCCGGGGCAGGCTGTGCTGCAGACACAGGGCGGTCATCAGGTGGTCTTCGCCAATCAGCCCCTGGTCCACCAGAAAGTCCCCCGCGGATGAGGTCTCCGGGCAACGGCAGAGCGCACTTTCAAAGAACACGGCGGGCCCAAACTCAAGGAATTCCAGCACCTCGGGCAGCGTTTTCTTATGTGCTAACAGAGTTCCACGGCTGGGATAGGCGTGGCTGGTCTTAGCCCAGGCGAGTCCCTGGCCTTGGAGTTTGGCCTTCATCCAGGAGTGGCAAGCGCGCAATGAGGCGCCCGCGTTCACGAAATTGCCCCAGAAGAAGCGCATTGGAACCAATAGGGCGAACAGCCAGCCATAGAGCCGCGCTGATACCACAGTACGAACAGCCAGTCGCAGAATTAGCAGCGCGAAGTTGACGCCGACCACGGTAGCCAGCCAGGGGGTGACGTGGAAAGCCGTATCGACGACCCGGAGGGAGCCCCGGAAAAAGTGTGGAACCCAACTCAATGCGCCGGCCGCCAGCAGCAGGTTGCAGAGGACGCTGAGCGGGTTGCCCCACAGTCCCTTGCGATCGCGCCACAGGAACCAGCGCATGGCCAGGCTCCCGCTCCAGCCGTGGCGCTCCCAGCCCTGCAACGCATTACCCGCAATCCAACGGGAGCGCTGGCGCACGGCGTCTTTCCAGCGCCTGGGAAAGAACTCGCGCGTGGCAATCCACCCGTTCCGGTCAAATAGAAGCGGCAAAAACAGCTGCTTCAGCCCCAGGCGAAACAGCCGCAAGCCCAGGTCGTAATCCTCAGTCAGGCTGGCCGGGTCGAACACATCGCCATCACGATCCTCCAGCAGCCGCAGCGCATCGCGCCGGAGTGCGGTACCCACCCCGCAACCCGGGACAAACGCGCCCGCCAAGTGCCGCGTAACCAGATCCTTGCTCTGGCTCTCCGCGAAGTCGTCGCAATAGACACCATGGGTGAATTCCCATGCCGGCGTCGGGAGAGGTAGAACGGGCAATTGAAGAAAGCAAGCTTCGTCGATGCGCGAGTTAAAGAGCGTCAGTTCGTCGGGGTGAATCAGATCTTCCGCATCGTGCTGGATCAGGCAGACGAACTCCTCGCCCATGGCCAGTTCCTCTTCAGCCAGGGTGCGGCAGATCCAATTCAGGCAATCCGCTTTGACGGTCGGCCCGTCGTGCGGCAGACAGACCGCCCTGACCTTCGGATGACGTTTGGCGGCCTCGGCAACGGCGCGCCGGGTCGCCGCGTCGTTCGGGTACACCCCCACCAAAACCAGGTATTTCGAATAGCGGAGTGCTGCCAGATTATGATCCAGCATGGCGCCGATCACATTCGCCTCACCCCAACAGGGGATTGCGATGGCAATCGGCCGCTCTGGAATCGAGCGCGACTGTAGGCCGGTTTCAGGGCCGCGCCGCCAGCGCTTCACGCCCTGCTTCAGCTCGCGCAGCACCCAGAGGGCGTCGACCAGAAAGTCGTCGAGCGCCGAAACCAGGATGTAGAGGCTCAACGGAACCAGCAGCCAGCCGAGCAGGTCTGCTGCGACTCCCGTAGTTACCGCGGGATTTCCATCCGTGAGAAGCACCCCAAAAGAGGGTGTGGGGAAACTGTTGATGTTCTCCGAAGGATGCGCAAAAACACTTTTCTGCGCCGCAGGATAGAAACTCGTCAAAGGGCAGGCTGAATCTGGTGAAGAGGGCGGTTGCATCGAACCGCCCCTGAGGTGGACAATCGCGCGGCGGTTGTTACTTCTTAGCTTCGGGAGCCCCGACCAAGGTCTTCTTTGCCTTGTAGTACTTGCCGACGTCGTTGAGGTTCGTCTTGCTGGGCGCGCCCTTTTCGTGGCACGTGATGCACGGCTTCTTTTCCGTCTTGGCCATGTCCTTCGTTGCAAAGCCGATGCCATTTGTGGCCAAGAAGGCAGCCAGCAATGTTGCCACGGGCAGTACGAGACGAATCGTTTTCTTCATGTAGCCTCCTGAGTTCTTACCGCCCGTATTGGCGGCTAGCGGAAGTATATCATCACCTGAATCTCCGTTTTCATCGCCCAGCAGGGCTACCCGTGGCCGCGATTTGGCACTAGCCTGGGGCGGGCGGGGCGATTGAAACAGGTTTTAGATGCGCGGCGGAGTCGTGATCACGATCACCCGTGACGGTTCCGATCCGGCAGCGCGATAGCCGTGCGGCTGGGAACTGTCGAAATAGACGCTGTCGCCCGCCTTCAGCACGGTCTCTTCGTCAATGTAGTGCACGCCCAGACTCCCGCTGAGGACGTGGATGAACTCGGCGCCGTCGTGAACGTGCGGACGCACTCGCTCTTCCGGGCGCGGCTGGATTTCCGCCTGATACGCCTGCAAGCTCTTCTCCTGGCTCGAGAACGCGAGGCACTCAAAGAAGTAGCCGGGGTCTGGAGAATCGGCCCGCTCCGGAAAGCGCATACGCTCCCCGGCCCGGACGACCGAGAAGAGAGACGCGCGAGTGCGGTTGGTGAAGAAGTAATCCACGCCGACGTCGAAGACCATGGCGATACGAGCCAGGGTGGGCAGGGTCGGCACCATCTTCCCGTTCTCCAGTTGGGAGAGCATCGAGGCCGACAAGCCGGTGTGCTTTCCCAGGTCCACAAGCCCGATCTTGCTCTTCAGCCTGAGATGGCGCAGTTTACGCCCCAATTCGAAGGAAGCCAACACCCGCTGCACGGTTTCCCTGCCGGTTTCCATCGTTTCTAAATTGTCTTTCATTCCGGCTGAATTTTTGGCCATGAAGTTTCTCCGCGCTGAAGCGAGTTTTGGGGCTCCCCTATTACTCTAATGCCACTCGCTGTATAGTGAAGCTAAAAGCTATTTCATTTTAGCTAAAGGACAGGGCATGCGAGCAAGTAAGTACTCATCCGCGGCATTCACCGACGAGCGGTTGGTGGACTTGGCGAAAGGCGGCGATAACGACGCTTTCGCCGAATTGATCGAACGCCACAGAAACACGTGTCTGCGTTTAGCACTCTCAATCGTCCGTAATGAAGAGGACGCCGAGGATGAGGTGCAGAACGCCAGTTGGAAAGCCTTCGACCACCTGTCGCAGTTTCAGCGGGAAGCGAAGTTCTCAACCTGGCTCTCGCGAATCGTTGTAAACCAGTGCCTGATGCGACTGCGCAAAGACAGGCGCGCCCGGTTCCTGTACCTGGACGAAGGGTTGGCGAATGAGGAAGTTGAAACGCTCGAACTACCCTCGCGGGATGCCACGCCCGAGGCAGGACTCGCGCAGGGTGAATTGAAGCAAGTTCTGAAGCTAGAGATCGCGCGTATTCCACCGTTGCTGCGGGACGTGTTCTTGCTGCGCGACGTTGAGGAACTCCCAATGTCAGACGTGGCATCACAACTCGGGATCTCGATTGCGGCCGCCAAGAGCCGCCTGCTGCGAGCGCGACTGGAACTGCGCGAGAGAATGCGAAAGCACTGCGGACAACTGGGCGCCGCCACGCTGACTGCGTAAAAGGCACCGGGAGCGGGTGGGGGCGGCCACTAGGCTCAAACCCGAACAACGCGCGCGTCTATGCCCGGTATCTTCGCTCGCAGTAGTGCCACAAAAGAAGCCTCGCCCGGCGGACCGGTGAACCCAGGCCCGCCCACAGAATCGGCCGAACAATCGCGTGGTATCCTTAATCTGGATGTTCACCGCCCCAAGCGGGAGCCTCGCAGCCCTACCCCAGATCCAAGCTGGCCAGCCTTTGCGTTGTCTCTTCGGACAAACTGATAAGACTGCGTCCCGATCCTCTAGATGAAAACAAAAGTCACCGTCAACCGCACCCTTGAGAGCTTCTTCGGCACGCGCGACGAGAACCTGCGGCTGTTGGAGCAAGGGTTGGGGGTCAAGACCCTGTTGACGGCGGACGCTTTTGAAATCCAGGGAGCGGACGCGCAGGTGGCTCGCGCCGAGCGGATCGTGCTGGATTACCTCAGCCTGGCCGACAACGGACTGAAGATCTCGGCGGCGGACCTGAATAGCTACCTGCGGGTCCTGACGGCGGACTCCACGGCCACATTCCGGGAGTTGTTCGAGACGGGCAAAAATCGCAACTTCGGCAAGAAGACGGTCGTTCCGAAGACCGTGAACCAGCGGGCCTACCTCGACATGATCGAGCGGCTGCATCTGGTCTTTGGCATTGGTCCGGCGGGCACCGGCAAGACTTATCTGGCCGTGGCCATGGCGATCTCCGCCCTGCTGAACAAACAGGTTTCCCGAATTATCCTCACGCGGCCGGCGGTCGAAGCAGGGGAGCGATTGGGATTCCTGCCCGGGACGCTGCAAGAGAAGATCGACCCGTATTTGAGACCGTTGTACGACGCCATTTTCGACATGATCGAAACCGAGAAGGTCGAGAAGTTGATGGAGCGAAACGTGATCGAGGTTGCTCCGTTGGCGTTCATGCGCGGCAGGACGTTGAACGACAGCTTTATCATCCTGGACGAGGCCCAGAACTCGACGCCTGAGCAGATGAAGATGTTCCTGACGCGGCAGGGCTTCAACTCGCGCATGGTGGTCAACGGAGACTTGACGCAAATTGATCTGCCGATCGGACGCCGCAGCGGGCTGCAGGACGCGGTGGACGTACTTCGCGGAGTGGAAGGGCTGGGTTTCGTCTATTTTGGCGAACAGGACGTGGTGCGCCATCCGCTGGTGCAGCGCATCGTGCGAGCCTACGAGCGCTACGGCGACATGAATGGCCCGGGCCGGCAGATGGCCCTCGCGTTGGGGAAACCGGCTGAACCGGCGCTGCTGGACGCAGCGACCGAGCCTGCGGCGACGGCCCCCCCAACCAACCCGGCTATCGATTGAAACAGACCATGGCTTCCGAACCCGGCGCAGCGGGAACAAACGACCTGTCGCGAGACCCCTTGATCCTGTTTGAGAAAGTGCCGAGAAGCCTGCTTCGACGGCCGCTGACTGCATTTGCGGAACTCGTGTCGGAACGGGTGGCCGGAGGCAGGCGCTTCTGTTGTCTGTTGACCGGAGACGATGAATTGCGGCGTCTGAACCGTGAGTTTCGGGCGCTGGACGAGTCGACGGATGTGCTGAGCTTTCCGTCCCCGTCACCGGCGGGCGAGCTAGGGGATCTGGCCATCAGCATCGATCGGGCGCAAGAGCAGGCTGACGCGTATGGCCACGGGTTGGGCTCGGAAGTTCAGATTCTGCTCTTGCACGGTGTGCTGCACTTGCTAGGCCACGATCACGAAACCGATCACGGGAAGATGCGCCGGATGGAGACCCGCTGGCGCAAGGAGTTCGGCCTGCCGACCGGCTTGATTGAACGGGCAGGCCAACCGTCCGCGTCCCGGGGTCGCCGGCCATGATCTTCATCGTAGGTTTCGTGCTGGCCGCGCTGTTACTGCTCGTCAGCTTCGTGCAGTTGCTGGCGCTCGAATCGATGCGGCTGCGGTCGAAGGACTCCGAAGCGCTTGAGTATTTCAAGGAGCACTTGCAGGAAAAGCTGCGGGCCGCTACGGAGCGGGACACGTTAGTTTATTCGCTGGCTAAACACTCGCTGTTAGTGCTCTCAGGTTCCGCGTTCGCGATTCTCACGCTGGTGAGTTCGAATGGCGTGGCGCCAGCGGCACGGAGTTTCCTGTTCGCATGGTTGGTCATGCTGCTGTTCTCGTCCGTTGGCCCACAGTTGCTGTACCGGCACACGAATGCGCAATGGATTGAGCCGTTCGCCCCGTTCCTGAAGCTGGTAGTGCTGCCATTCCGCCCCGTGACCGCCGTACTAGTGTTCTTCGAATCGCTGGTCGAGATCGGCTCCGACGATAGCGGGCCCGAAAAGCCGCCCGCCCCGGGTGAGGAGATTGAAGCGCTGATCAATGCCGGCGAAGAGGAAGGCATCATCGAGAAAGAAGACAGCCGGCTGATTCAGAGCGTAGTAGCGTTCGGCGACAAGCGCGTGCGGGAAGTGATGACACCGCGCCCGCAGGTGGTTTGGATGGACGTTTCGCGCCCGCTCAACGACCTCCGTACGCTGGCAAAGAACGAGCGGTTCACGCGCATTCCGATCGGCGAAGGCAGCATCGACCGCATCATCGGCTTCGTGCATGTGCGGGACATGTATGAACTGGACGACGACCAGCGCAACACGAAAACTATCCGCGATCTGATGCGCGATATCAAGGTCGTGCCGGAAACCAAGCCGGTGCCCGAACTGCTGCGGGAGATGCAGGCCGACGGCTGCCTGATCGTATACGTGGTCAACGAATACGGGAATCTGGCGGGCATCGCGACCGTGGAGGATCTGGTGGAAGAAGTCTTCGGCGAGATCTTCGACGAGCATGAGCCCGGGCGCGATCTGGAAAAAGGCGATGACGGATCAATCACCGTTTCGGGCAGCTTCGACGTCGATCATCTGCGGGAGTTCTTCGGCTATCGCCCGGGGGAAGAGACGGAGTCCGCCACGGTGGGTGGACTGGTGACAGAATGGCTCGGGGCAGTGCCCGAGCCCGGTGAGGTCGTGGAGCGCGATGGGTTGTCCATCGAAGTGCTGGCGGCCGACGGAATGCGTGTGGAGAGGGTCCGCATCAGGGCCAAGTCCGAAGAAGATGAGAATCGAGATTCATGAGTAAGAACCGCACCCGAAACAAGCCCGGCAAGTCCGGGCACCGCTCGGGATTCGTGTCCATTCTGGGTCGTCCCAATGTCGGCAAGTCTACGCTGTTGAACGCGCTGGTCGGGGCGAAAATAGCAATTGTCGCCGATAAGCCGCAGACGACGCGCACCACCATTCAGGGCGTATGGACCTCGCCCGAGACGCAAATCGTGTTCCTCGATACGCCCGGTATCCACGACGCTCAATCGTTGATCAACCGCCGCATGATGAAAGCCGTGGCAGATGCTCTGGACGGGCGCGATCTTCTGCTGTTCGTCGTCGATGCCAATCACGAACCCGCCGAGGAAGACCGCAAGGCGCTGGAGTGGGTGAAGCGCAGCCAGACCAAGGCGCTCGCGGTGCTGAACAAGATCGACTTGCTGGCGAACAAGGCGCTGCTGCTGCCACGCATCGCGGCCTACCAGGGATTTCATGAATTCGACCTGTTGATCCCGGTCTCGGCGAAGACGGGTGAAGGCGTCGAGGACTTGAGGAAGGCGATCGTGGAACGACTGCCGGTGGGACCAGCCTATTTCCCGGAAGACTACCTCACCGATCAGCCGGAACGATTCCTGTTGGCGGAAATTGTGCGAGAGAAGATCCTGCACGTTACACGGCAAGAGGTACCGCACTCGGTGGCGGTGACCATCGACGAATGGGACGAGTCGCCGCGACTGACCAGGATCTCGGCTACGATTCACGTCGAACGCGCCGGCCACAAGCCGATCATCATGGGAACCGGTGCTTCACGATTGGTGGAGATCGGAACGGCAGCCCGCCTGGAAGCCGAGGCGCTGTTCGGCAAGAAGATCTTCCTCAAGCTGTTTGTGAAGGTCAGCGAAAAGTGGCGCGACAGCGAGCGATTCCTCAACGAACTCGACTGGCGAACCAATTATTCGACGGCCGAACCGGAGATCGATGTCCCGACCTCTACCGTGGATGCCGGGAATGAGCATAATGGGGAAGAGTAGCTATGAAACGCGCAATTGTTTTCTTACTTGCCTTGGTATTCGCATTCGGCCCCTCGCTTGCAGCTCAATCGAACGACGACAAGATCCACGACCAGGTGATGATGAAACTGGCAGGCGACCCAGACGTCAAAGGCAATAACTTCGACGTTGACGTGAAAGACGGCGTGGTCACGCTGCACGGGACGGTCTCGAAAGAGAAGTTCCGGCAGAAGGCCGACCACCTCACGAAGAAGGTCAAAGGTGTCAAGAGTGTCGTCAACGAACTGACCGTCAAGGTGCAGTAGCTGCCTGGTGAGACGGCGGTTCCACGCCGGATTTAGGGCCTGTAGCGTCCTCTTAGGCACTGCTCCTGAACGGTGCTGCCCAAATGGGCGCGCCGCTATGCGAAGGCCCTTTGCCTGCCCCTGGAACCCGCCTACGTGTGGGAGCCAGGCTCCTCGAGAATAGCTTCGCAGCAACCTGTATAATCTGCGGGAGGACTTACACCGCCTTGCAACGCAGAACCTTCCTGGTCGCCTCCGCGATCCCATTCTTGACCCCGCGTTTCCTGCGCGGGGCTTCGCGCGATGAAATCGTCGAAGCGCTCCGTGCCCGGATGCGCGAGTTCACCACAAAAGGACCGTGCACCGGCATCGTCACGCTGATTCAAGTTGGAGGAAAGCGCATCGCGCTCGATGCTTTCGGCTCCGCCGACCTCGAAGCGAAGCGGCCCATGACCACCGACACCATTTGCCAGGTCATGTCGATGACGAAACCTTTTACCGGCTCGGGTATTGCGCTGCTGGCAGAAGAGGGCAAGCTGCGGTTTACCGATTCCGTGGAGCGTCACCTGCCGGAATTTCGCGGCCAGCGCGTGATCGAGAGTGTTGACGGTAAGCAGCAGGTCACGAGTCCGGCACCCCGCCCGATCACGATTCGCGACCTGATGACACACACTTCCGGCATGGGCGAAATGCCACCTGAGTCGGCGGGCGACTTTGCCGGTGCGGTGCTGCGCCGTCCGCTTGAGGAGAACGTCCTGATTTACGCGCAACAGCCGCTGCTGTTCGCGCCGGGCACGCGTTTCCAATACAGCAATATGGGTCTGGCGACGCTAGGCCGGATCATCGAAGTCTGCTCGGGGCAGGCCTATGCGAAGTTCCTGGCGGAGCGTATTTTCGAGCCGCTCGGCATGCAGGACAGCTTCTTCTTCCCGCCGGCCGCGAAGCGCGACCGCATTGCAATGGTCTACTTCACCAAGGACGGAAACACCGTCGCCGTCCCTGCATGGGTTGAACGAAAAGACGCGAAGTATCCGATGCCCGAAGGCGGGCTCTACTCGACGGCGGAGGACCTCTCGCGCTTCTACCAGACCGTGCTCGACGGAGGGGTGTTCCAGGGCAAGCGGATCCTGTCGAAGTGGGCGGTGGAAACCATGACGGCGCTGCAGGAGTCCTCCGTTCCCGGCGTCGCGGGTACCGGCAATGGCTGGGGATTAACCTGGAACCGGGTGGCGGGACCGCGCGGCATGTTAACGCTGAAATCTCCCACGGCTTACGGGCATGGCGGAGCGTTTGGGACATACGGCCTGATCGATCCCGAACGCAAGTTGGTCGGGGTCTTTCTCACCCAGGAAATCGGTCGCGACATCAGCCCGGCCCAAGAGGGTTTCATCGAACAGGCGGAAGCCGCCGCGACCGCATAGGAGTTGCCATGAAAAGACTAATAGCCGCCGCATTCGTGCTTCCTTTTTTCTTGATCGCCGCGCCTCCGGCCACTGACCCGCAGAAGGCCGGCATGGACCCCAAGCGCCTGGCGCAGATCCCCGAGCGCATGAAGGAGTTTGGCGCAAAAGGGCAACTCGCCGGGACCGTCACACTGCTGCAGCGGCATGGCGTGTTGGCCCATTTTGAAGCGACCGGCTGGGCCGACATCGAGGCCAAAAAGCCGATGCAGCGCGACTCGATATTCCAGATCATGTCGATGACCAAGCCCATTACCGGCATCGCGATCATGATGCTGGCCGAGGAGGGCAAACTGCGCCTTACCGACCCTGTGGAACGCCACCTGCCCGAGTTTCGCGGCCAGATGATGATCGTCTCGCGCGATGGCGGCAAGATCGTGCTCCAGAAGCCGCCGCGCCCGATTAACATCCGCGATCTGATGACGCACACCTCGGGCATGATCGGTGAGCCGCCAGTCTCCACCGGCCCGCTGATGATCGACATGAGCATGCCGCTTGATCGTGCGGTGTCGATCTATGCGCAGCAGCCGCTCGACTTCGAGCCGGGCACGAAGTGGCAGTATTCCAACACAGGACTTGCCACGCTGGGCCGCATCGTGGAAGTGCTCTCGGGCATGAAGTACGAGGAGTTCCTGGCCAAACGCATTTTCGAGCCGCTCGGCATGGTGGACTCGCACGTCTACCTGCCTGAAGCGAAGCGCGCCCGTGTGGCCGCGCTCTACACGGTTATAAACGGCCGCATTGTGAAGGCCGGCGCTGACGTTCTGGCTGGCGACGCCATGAGGTTCCGCAAGGGCGCCGTGTATTCCGGCCCCGAATTCGCGGTGTACTCCACCGCTGCGGATCTGGCCAAGCTCTACCAGATGATGCTCAATAAAGGCACCTACGGCGACAAGCGCCTGCTCTCGGCGGCTTCCGTCGAAACCATGTCGGTGGTGCAGAGCGGCGACGTAAAAGCGGGCTGGGATTTGGGCGATGCCTTCGGCCTGACCTGGGAAGTCACGCGGGACCCGCTCGGCACTCTGACCGGCCTAAGCAAGGGTGCCTTCCATCACGGCGGCGCGTTTTCCACCTTCGGCTACATCGACCCGCACAAGGATCTGATTGGCGTCTACATGACGCAATGGGACGGGCCGGACGGCAAGATCCCGCGCGAGACGTTCGTGCAGATGGGCGCGGCGTCAATCATCGACTAAGGCCAGGGGCAGCCGCAAGCGTTTGCCCCTGGGCAGCGTGACCGGAGTCACTGCGTTCGCGGCTCGAAGAGTGCAATCTGTATGTGTGAGGACGGAAAGCTCAATACTCGGTTTCGGCCTCGGCGCGCAGAGCGTTGGCGTCGAGAATCACGACCTGTCGCTTGACGACCTTGACCAGGCCTTCCGCCTGGAATCGCGAAAGATTGCGCGAGACCACTTCCCGGACGGTGCCGAGACGTGCCGCCAGTTCTTCGTGCGTGATGGGGATGTCCAGTGGCTGGCTGGCCGGGTGGTTCTCCGCTGCCTGAAGCAGGACGGCGGCCAGCCTTTGCCGCACGCTGCCGAAAGTGACCGTCTCAATCAACTGAACCAGCACGCGCAGGCGCCGGCCGACCACGGCCAGGACCTTCAGCGGGACCTGCGGATGCTGCTCGCAAAATCGCCTGAAATCATCTTTGTGCAGCAGGAACGCGAGCGTGTCCCGAATCGCAGTGACGTTGGCCGGGTAGCCGCCGCCGTCGAAAAGCGGTACTTCCGCCACGCTCGACGGTGCGCTCTCGACGGCCAGCATGATCTCCCGCCCTGCAGCGCTGGTCTTCGTGATCTTGACCGTTCCAGAGCCGATCACCCACAGGCCCGGGCACGGTTCGCCCTCAAAGAACAGCGTCTCGCCGGCGCTGAACTGGTGCGGCGATGCGAACGAGGCGAGTTGCACCCGCTCCTCCGGCGTGAGCGCGGAGAACAGCGGCGTCTGCGCGAACGTTTCGCGGCGGATTGTCTGGAGGTCCTGATCCGATGGCAATGGCAATCGGCCTTCAATGTACCGCATGCCGCGCGTGCGCCTCAATCTGCCCCAACCAGGCCATTCAGACGCCGCACCGCCGCTATTGGATCGAGCCACTGCTATGCACCGAATGCGCGCTGTTCTCGGACGCGCCGCGGTGCCGCGAGGTCTGCCCGCAGGAAGCAGTCAAACGAGCCGAACTGGACCACGGACAGCTCGCGGTCCATCCACTAATCCGCAGAAGAAAAACAGAAAAGAGAGTCCGACATGAGTGACAACTACATTTTCCTGGACGACTTGCGCGAGCACGCGCCGCTGCCTGAAAACGGAATCCTGAGCCGCACGCTGCAGTCCGACGAGCGTTCGAAGACGATTCAATTCTGCTTTGCGCCGGGCCAGGAACTCTCGGCGCACACCGCGCCGTATCCGGCGATACTGTACTTCGCACAAGGCGAGGCGGATCTGTTGCTCGGTGGCGAGGCACGTGAGGCTCACACGGGGACGCTGGTGCACATGGCGCCGAAGTTGGAGCACGGCATCGTCGCGAAAACCGAAGTCGTGATGCTGTTGGTGATGCTGAAGAGTTGAGCGCGCGTTCGCTGCGGGCTCCCTCCGCCGATCGGAGCATCGAGACCCGGCCTGGTGTCAGGCCCGATCCCGACGCAGACTCCGCACCACCCAGCCGCGAATCTCAGACCGCAACTCCCCTCGGGCTTAGAATGGAGGTTTAGGAGTTTATTATCATGGATCTTCTCGGCGCCAGCCTCCTCGAACTCATTACCCAGACCTCCACGAACTTGCCTCCCGACGTACGCCGCGCGATGGGCGACGTGTTGGCCGCCGAGACGCCCGCGACCCAATCGCACCAGGCTCTGAACATCATCGCGACCAACATCGACATGGCGGAAGAGGGGGAGGGCGCGATCTGCCAGGACACCGGCATGCCGACCTTCATCGTCCACACGCCGGCCGGCACAAACCAGGTCCAAATCGCTCAGGCCATTCGAGAAGCTGTCGTGGAAGCGACCAAACGAGGCAAGCTGCGTCCCAACTCGGTGGACTCGCTGACGGGTAAGAACTCGGGCAACAACCTCGGCGCCGAGACTCCCGTGATCCATTTTGAACAGTGGGAAAAGGACGAGATCGAGGTCAAGCTCATTCTTAAGGGCGGCGGCTGCGAGAACAAGAACATCCAGTATTCGGTCCCGGCGGAGCTTGAACATCTGGGCCGTGTGGGCCGCGATCTGGCGGGCGTCAAGAAGTGTATCCTGCACGCCGTCTGGCAGGCTCAGGGCCAGGGCTGCTCGCCCGGCGCCATTGGCGTCTGCATCGGCTCCGACCGGGCCACCGGCTATGCTCTGGCCAAGTACCAACTCTTCCGCACGCTCGACGACACGAACCCGAACCCGGTCCTCGCGCAACTCGAAGCCGAGATCATGCAGGAGGCCAACCAACTCGGCGTCGGCGCTATGGGTTTCGGCGGTAAGGCCAGCCTGATTGGCTGCAAGATCACGGCGGCCAACCGCCTGCCTGCGAGTTTCTTCGTCTCAGTCGCCTACAATTGCTGGGCGTTCCGGCGATTGGGCGTGATCCTCGACTCGAAAACCGGCGCTATTAGAGATTGGCTGTATCGCGATCCCACGCTACCCGTTCAGAAGATGGCGCAGGGCGAAGGCTTCCCGTTGACGGGCCGCGAGGTCGTGCTCACCGCGCCACTGACGGCCGAACAGATGCGCAGCTTGCATGTCGGCGACGTCGTGTTGATTCGCGGCGAAATGTACACGGGCCGCGACGCCGTGCACGCTTACCTCCAGAAGAACGATCCGCCCGTGGACCTCAACGGCGCGGTGCTTTACCATTGCGGTCCGGTGATGCTGAAAGAGGATGGCGAATGGCAGGTGAAGGCCGCCGGTCCGACCACCAGCATTCGAGAAGAGCCCTACGAGCACGACGTGCTGCGCCGCTTCGGCGTGAAGGCCGTCATCGGCAAAGGCGGCATGGGTCCGAACACGCTCGCGGCACTGCAAGAGTGCGGCGCGGTCTACCTGAATGCCATCGGCGGCGCAGCGCAGTATTACGCCAGGACCGTCGAGAAAGTGCTGGACGTCAATCTGATGGGATTGGGCATCCCCGAGGCTATGTGGCACTTGCGGGTGAAGGACTTCCCCGCCATCGTGACCATGGATGCACACGGCCGGAGCCTGCACGCCAAAGTCGCCCAGGAGACCGGCCAAGTGCTCGAAGCGTTGCAAAAGAAATAGGCTCGCCGCTCTCTACCACTCCCTGCCGGTCGCTGCCCGGATCGGAAGGAAGCGGCGGCTGACGGCGGAATTGACAGCTCTCAGTCGTTCGCGGCTCTGCGCGGGCGGGGCTGGTCGCGAACCCGCCTTAACTTCGCGAGTTTTGTCTGAGCCATTCCTCGCGGGTGCAGAGGCTGTCCCGGTCCAAGGCGCGGTCCACTGCCAGCACGCCGTCCAGGTGATCCATCTCGTGCTGGATCAGTTCCGCCAGCGCTCCGTCCGCCTCGATCTCCACGGTGTTGTCGTCCCGGTTTTGGTGCGCCAGTCGAATACGGCAATGGCGCCGCAGTCGCACCATCAGATTCGGGAACGAGAAACAATCGTCCCAGAGTTCGAACATCTCCGCACTTTGCCACGTGAACTCGGGGTTGATCAGCTCGTAGCGCCTGCCGTCCACCTGCATGGAGATGACGCGAACTGGCACGCCGATCTGAATGGCGCTGATGGCACGCCCAAAGCCATGCGATCGGCGGAATTCGGCGAGAGTGTCCTCAAGATCGCGCAAGACCGTACCCGCCTCGGCGGGCACTACCGGCAGCGAGTGGGCCCGCAAAAGCGGGTCGCCGAGTTGGAGGATCCTACGGATTGCCATCGGGCCACTCTAGCAGTCGTTGCGCATGCGGAGACCCGTCCAGTTGCGGGCGCTGGAGCGTCACCCCACCGAGCTACTTCTTCTCCACCAGATCACTGCGATTGACCGACTCGCCGTGAAAGAAGATCTGAACGATCCTCTCCGTCGCGGAAATATCCTCCAGCGGGTTTCCCTCCACCAGCACCAGTGAGGCGTCCCCGCCAACCACAATGCTCCCGGCCTTCTCCGAAGTGCCCAGGCATTCGGCCGCGCCAGAGGTGGCCGCGCGCAGCGCCTCCAGCGGGCTGAGACCTGCCTTCACCATGAGTTGCAGTTCGTGGTGCAGCATGGGGCCATGGACCAACAGGGCGGTGCCACTGAGAGTCGCCGCTGCGATCTTCGCCCCACGGGCATGAGCCGCCCGCAGGCTCTGTAGGCCTGCTTCGAGCGTCGGCGGCTTGGCGTCCAACGGCTGCAGAATGCGGTAGGCGGACTGAACCCGGTCCAGCAGTTCACGCGGAGTCACCTGCTCGGCCAGTGAGCCCCGCAGCAAATCGAAATTCGCCGCCTTGCGATCCTCCGCTGCCTGCAGGAAGGACAGGTGGCTCATCGCACAAGCGCCGGATTCGGGCTGGGGCACGGAGCGCAGAATCGCCGTGCCGAGTTTCTCGCCGCTCCCGAACCGGGCATCCAGCGCTTTTACCGTGGCCTCGGGCAAGGCCACGCTGCCGACACCGGTTACCCCCGAGTACAGGTAGGCGCGCAGCGCATGTTCGGCGGTGGCAACCTGGTCGCCAGCCGATCGGGGAGTCAAGCCCGCGTCCATGGCCAACACAACTTCAGCGTCGATCAGGCCCGGCAGCACGGTCTTGCCGGCGGCGGGAATCTCCGCCGCATTTAGAGATTTCGCCGTGGGCGCTTCGCCCTCGAAGACGATCGCAACTTTGCCGCGTTTCAGCAGCAGGGAACCTCGCTCGATTACCTTCTCTCCGGTGAAAATGCGGGCGTCGCGCACCAGCCAGGTCTCGCTCTGGCGGGATTGCCGCGCAAGAATCTGAGCCTTCTTCAGATTGCCCCGGTCGTGCGTCTGCCAGATGCCCATGATGACGAACGGCGCGAGTGCGGCCACCACCCACAGTTTCGCCGAGGGCTTCAAGCGATCCTCTTTTTCCCACCGGAACAACTTGAAGCAGACGAACAACGAAACTGCGGCAGTCGCGAGCAGCGCGACGACGGCCGTCAGATTCTGCTTCTCCAGGATGGACTCGCCCCGCTGCAGGATGCCCTCCATGCCGAGCGTGAGATGCGTGGATGGCACATATTGTGCTACCACTTGAAGCCAGTCCGGCATGAGTGTCAGTGGAATGGTGGCGCCGCTCAGCATGAGCATGGGCAGGTAGAGCAACTGCACCAGAATTTGGCTCTCCTGCATGGAGTTGACCACCGAGGCGATGATCAGGCCCATAGACCGGAAGGCCACGACGCCGATGCTGAGGAAGACCAGCAGCGAGATCGGACTGCGCGGCATCGGCATGGCATAGCGAAAATGCAGGATGCCCACGAAGATCGCGAGCGCGGGCAGAAACACGATCCAGCCCGTGACGATCGAGCTGACCAGGACCGGTCCAGGCGTAATGGGCGCGACTTTGAATCGCCTCAAAATGCCGACTTCGCGCTCCATGACGGCGCTCATGCCGGCGCCGAAGAAGCCGGTGCCGAGGATGTTCAGGGTGAGCGTCAAGGCGAAGACCTGCGAGGCCGCCCCAGGGCTCTGCGCCGCGCCCATGAACTCGCCGAAGCCGACCAGGAAAACGAGCGGGAAAAGGTAGTTGAAGAAGATGACGATGCGCTCGCGGAGCGTTAAGCGCAGAGTGGTCCGAATGTAGGCAATGTAAGTTTTCATGGGGGCGCTGTGATTTCGCTCTAGTCCCGAAGCGTCTTGCCTGTCAGTTGGATGAACACGTCCTCGAGCGTCGGACGCTTGATGTGGATGTCGGCGAGTCCGGCCCCGCTGCTGTCCACCCACTTCACCAGATCGAGCACCGCTCGTGCGGGCTGCTCCGTTGCCGCTGCGAGTGAAAGACGATCGGCGGCAAAGCTGATCTGATCCGTCTCAGGCCAGCCCGGTGGCAAGCCTTCCGGAAGTGGAGACTCGCAGACTATCTCGACTCGACTTTTGCCGATGATCTTCTGCTGCAGTTCCCGCGGCGTGCCGTGAGCGACGATTCGACCAAGGTCGATAATCGCCACCCGGTCGCACAGTTGCTCGGCTTCCTCGATGTAGTGCGTAGTTAGAACGATGGTGGTCTTGCGGTCGCGCAGCTCTTCGATGAGCCCGTGAATCTCGCGGCGGATCTGAGGATCCAGACCGGTCGTCGGCTCGTCCAGAAACACGATATCGGGTTCGTTCACCATGGCCAGGGCGATGGCCAGCCGCTGCTTCTGACCGCCGCTCAAGCTCTTGTAGTCGGACTTGCGCTTGTCCCAGATTTGCAGCCGCTTCAGGAGCGCCGGCTGGTCCGTCGAGCGCGAATAAAACGAGCCGAAAAGTTCCAGCGCCTCTTCAACCGTAATCTTCTCCCGCAGCACGGTCGCCTGCAAGCAGACGCCGATGCGGTCCTTCACGGCCATCGTTTCGTTCTCAGGATCGTAGCCCAGGATCTTGACGACTCCAGACGTACGCGGGCGCAACCCTTCCAGAATTTCAACGGTCGTCGTCTTGCCCGCGCCATTGGGTCCCAGCAGGCCGAACACCTCTCCGCGCGCGACATGAAAATCGATGCCCCGGACGGCCTGGACATCGCCGTAGGTCTTCGTCAGTCCCGAAACCGTAATTGCCAGATCCTGTTCCATTCAACCTCTGATCAGATCCGCTCAAACCACTGCCCGTCGAAACCCGCTTCAAGCCTCAGACGTGTACGGTGCTCAATGACGGAATTTCACTGCGCCGACAGCACCGCAATTGTCGCTCGCATGAATGCCGGCAGATCGTCCGGTTTTCGCGCCGACACCAGATTCCCGTCCACTACGACTTCGCTGTCTTCCCACAGCCCACCCGCGTTCTCGACATCTACGCGAATTGCAAAAAAGCTCGTGCAGTGTTTGCCTCGCAGCACGTCGGCGGAGCAGCAGCACCACAGTCCGTGGCAGATGGCAGCCACGAGTTTGCCGCGCCGGTTGACTTCAGCAATGAACTCGTTGGCCTGCGGATTGCGGCGGATGAAGTCCGGGGCAAAGCCACCTGGAGCCACTACACCGTCGTAGCCGGCGGCATCGAGTTCCGCATAGCTCTTGGCCGACACGGCCGGATAGCCGGTCTTGCTGGGATAGCTTTTGCCCGCCTCGGCGCCAACGAGGTGCACTTCGGCGCCCTCTTCGATCAGGCGGTAATAGGGGTACCAAACCTCCATCTCCTGATAGAGTTGATCGACAAAAACGGCGATGCGCTTGCCCTTCAATTTCGCTTCGGGATACATGGTGTCAGTGTACTTCGTTCCCGCCCCGGTTTATCCGCCGGTCAACGGGGATTCGCGACTTGAGCGGCCTCGACAATCCTGCGCAACTCGTGAGCGGCAGCACGCGGATCGGAAGCTGAACATATCGCGGAAATTACGGCGATGCCGTCCGCACCCGCGGCCGCCACGGATCCGGCATTCGACGCGGTGATCCCGCCGATGGCGACCAACCGGTGCCGCGAAGTCCTGCGTAGTTCCGTCAACCGGTCGAGTCCCCAGGCCGGGGCTGCGTCGAGCTTGGTCGCGGTCGGAAAGATTGGACCGGCGCCGAGATAGTCGCAATCATCGTCTTCCGCGTCGGTGGCCTGCTTGAACGTCTCCACTGAAAGTCCAATCAGCGCATCCGGCCCGAGCAGCGCGCGCGCGTCGCGATACGGCATATCGGTTTGACCCAGATGGACTCCATCCGCCCCCGCCGCGAGGGCCACATCGACGCGGTCGTTAATGAGCAGCGGCACCCGGAGTGGAGCGAGGAGTTGCTTCAGGCCTCTCGCCAGTGCAATGAACTCGCGCGTCGAGCAGTCCTTTTCTCGCAATTGCACAACGGTGACGCCGCCCGCCGCAGCCGCCAGCACGACCTCCTCAAGCGGCCGTCCAAGGGATAGCCCGCGATCCGTGACCAGGCATAGACTCCAATTGACAATCCGCCGCATCGTCCCGGCCCGCTCAATCCACGCTCAGCCGCAGCCGGCTTGTGATATCCCCGGCCTGAATTTTGAAGAGGGCATCCAGAAAACACAGTTGCAGGCTGCCAGGTCCCGGAGAATGCTCAGCAGCCATCTCGCCCGCTATGCCCATCACGGCCATGGCGTGCGCGGCGGCCTCGAATGGCGACGGGTTGACCGCCGCGAAAGCGCCGATCAGCGCCGTGGAGGTGCAACCCAAACCGGTGACGCGTGTCATCATCGGGTGGCCGTTCGAGACTCGAACCACTCCAGTCGGAGCAACAATCAAGTCCGTGGCGCCACTGGTGCAGACAACGCATTGGAGCGCTTCGGCGAGGCCCCGCGCCGCACCGAGGGCCTGCTCGGTGGTATGGGTGCTGTCCACGCCTTTGGTCCCTGGCTCGAGGTAGTACAATGCCCTGATCTCTGAGGCGTTGCCGCGAACTACGGCGGGACGCACCTCGGCCAGCAGTCGCCGCATCGACTCGTTCCGAAAACTGGTCGCTCCGGCCCCAACCGGGTCGATCACCACTGGAATGTCCTTGCGGTTGGCTTCGCGCCCGGCCACGACCATCGCGTCGACCCACGCGGGGCTCAACGTGCCGATGTTGAGGACAAGCGACGATGCGAGTCCGGCCATCTCCGCAACTTCTTCCAGTGCATGGGCCATGACGGGAGAAGCACCCAGCGCAAGCAAGGCGTTCGCAGTCGTGTTCATGACTACGAAATTGGTGATGTTGTGAACGAGCGGCACCCGTTCCCGGATCGCCTCTACGTCGCGCCAGACACTTTGGGCACGGTTTGTGACGGCGTAGCTAATGACGGGCCTCCGCGAAGATCTCTTGAGAGTGGGACGAGATCGACGCGCAGTCGAGGCCCCCCGGACGATCCTCTTCGACTTGAGCCTACCCTGCACCCGCGCGCTTCGCAACTTCAGCCCGCCGTCAAACTACGCGCACGGCAAATGCGCCCGTTCCCAGCGTATTGTCGGGCACCAGGTGGTGAATAGGCTTTGTCGGGGCAGGCGTTAACGCAGACGCAGCGGATGGGTGCAACTCAGGCCAGCAGGCCACCGTGGCCAAGACACGCGATCTCCCAGCCGGAAATCCGGTACCTGGATAGGATCGGCGGTAGAATCATGTCCACGACGTTGACCTTCGGCGAGCGGAAACAAGCTGGAGCGGAGACTATCGGGACGTCGTCCTTGTAGCCCAGCAGGAGCAGATTGCCCGGCTCCACGGGCGCCATGAAACGCTCGATGTGGCAGCCGATTTTCACCATCGCACGGCCTATCGCGTCATCCGGCCCGGCGGGCGCCGTTGTGGAGGCCACTATGATAGCCGTGGGCTTGTAGCGGAGCATCGTCTCGAACGTGCGCGCAGTTGCGGCTTCCTCTTCAACGCAGGCCGCGGCGAACCGCCGCAGTCCTTCATACCTCAGTACCTTCTGCGTTACAACGCTCTCCAACTGTTGGCGCGCCTTGTCTCCGCTGGTCGGGTCGGAATAGAGGATTCCAAGCGAAGGCGCTCGCACGGGACGGGCCTGCAGCAGCGGTCCGCGCTCCTTGAGGATCGATAGCAGCGTCTCGATTTGTTGCCCGGAAACCGCGAATGGCGCGCTCTTTACCGTGGCGATCCGAGTGCCTGCCGAGACATAAGTGTAGTTGAGGAGCGTGGCGATGACGACGCTCGCCGTGCAGTTCAACTGCCGCAGCAGTTCATCGTCTACCAGAACACACGAGGGCTCCGTGGCGAACAGGTTGGCGCGGCCGCCGGGTGCGATGCGCAACTCCACGGACCCGCATGCCAGTGAGTTGGCGACTTGGACGACGGCATCGTCTTCCGTCACTTCCCCGTCTTCCAATTCCGTTACCCAGACCTGATCCATCCCCTCGGTTTGAAGTAGAGTAACGTCCTCGTCCGTAAGCTGATGGCCCTTTGAAAGCAACTTCTTGCCACTAGGCCGGAAGATGGTACTGCAGAGGATGCGACCTTTGGCATTCTGGATCTCGACAGTCAGCGCTCTCATGATCGGTGATAACCTGCCATTCTGTTTAGTAGGTACGACATCGCGCAAAAAATCTCACCGTACAATTTGTATAGGACCACGAGTCCAGCGATAAATTGATAAAAATATACGGATTACTGGTCAAATCTCATATTAATTCGCCGTAATCCTCACCGCGGCTGCGGTCTGTGACGGAGTACGCGTAGCAGGGGAAAAGGCTAGTTTTGGCGTAAAGCGGAGATCAACACCAGATTCTGTTCGACGGGCGCCTGGTGGAGCAGGTTCGCTCCCGGCTTGAGCAGTTTAAGCACGGCAATTTCGTCACAAGCTTGGAATTTTGGACATCTGAGGCAGTCTTTCCAAGCCTTTAGCGGCAAATCCCCGCGCTCAACCTCGTGGTAGCCCATCTTCTCGAAGAACCCTGGCACGTAGGTGAAAGCGAATACCGCGTCGAGTTCGAATTCGCGGGCTTCCCGCTCCAACGCCTCCATCAGAGCCTGCCCCGCGCCCGACTTCTGCCGCGTCTGATCTACCGCCAGTGAGCGAACCTCGGCCAGCGTCGGGCCGTAGAAATGCAGCCCTGCGCAGCCGATGATCACGTTGTCCGCCAGAACGACCGTGAAATCGCGAATCCCCTCGGAGAGTTCGAACTCGGTGCGGGGCAGCATGGAACCCGCGCGGGCGAAGCCATTGATCAGAGTCGTCAGAGCGGGTATGTCGCTCATCTTGGCTTTACGCAGGGTCATTCCGCAGCCTCGTCCTGCACCAGCGCGGTCCCGCACGCTTCTTCCCGCAGCAGGCGGTCGAGAATGCCCGGCTCTGCGCCGGGTGCAATCCGGACCTCGCCGACTCCTGCGGCAAGCGCGGCGCATGCGGACTCCAACTTGGCCTGCATCCCACCGGTGGCCACGCCGCTCCGGATCAGCTCCCGCGCGGCTGCGGGCGTAAGCCGCGGGAGCACCGCGCCGTCAACTCCTTTTACGCCAGGCACATCCGTCAGAAACAGCAACCGGTCCGCCTTCCAAGCCGCCGCGCAAGCCACCGCCATCTGGTCTGCGTTCACGTTGAACACGGCATCGCTTCCGGAGTCTCCTCCGGCCACGCAAGCCACCACAGGCAGAAAGCCCCCGCTGAGCAGCGCATCCAGGACTCTTGCATCGGCGCGGACAATGCGCCCCACGGCGCCCAGGTCCGGGTTCATCTGCTCGGCCACGGCCAGTCCACCGTCAATGCCGCTGAGACCCGCCGCCGGCGCACCCGCCGCGCGCAGAGCCCCGACCAGTTGCTTGTTGACACTCCCGGCGAAGACCTTCAGGACGGCATCCACCACTTCCGGCGTGGTCACGCGCAGCCCACCCACAAATCGGCTTTCCACGCCTCTCTCGGACAGAAAACGAGTCATCTGCTTGCCGCCGCCATGCACCACCACAATCGACGCCAGCCGCAACGCAGCGGAGATTTGGAGTGCGAGTGAGTTTCGCGAGGCCGGATCGTCGAGCAACGTCCCGCCCAGTTTCAGCAGAACCTTCAAAGCAGCCCCTCAGTCTCCGGCACGCCAAGCATAAGGTTCATATTCTGAACAGCTTGACCGGCGGCACCCTTAACCAGATTATCGATAGCGGAAACCACTACGGCACGGCCCGTTTTCGCGTCGAATGACACGCCAATATCGCAATAATTCGTTCGATTCACTCCCGCTAAATCGGGCGTCACACCTGGCGCATAAAGCCTCACGAACGGCTCGTGAGCGTAGGCTTTCTGATAGACGCCCGCCAGTTCCTCCACCGATTCAATCCCCTTCGCGCGAAAGTAGATGGTCTCGAGAATGCCGCGGTCCACGGGCAGCAGATGCGCCGTGAAGCTGAAATCCGCCTCGTCCAGACCGGAGTGCATCAGCACCTCGGGCACGTGACGATGGTTGAGGATCGAGTAGGCCGAGAAGTTCTCCGTCACTTCGCAAAAACTGGTCTTGAGGCTCGCCTTCCGGCCCGCCCCGCTGACCCCGGACTTGGCGTCGCAGACGATGCCCCGGTCCAGATCGACTACACCCGCCTTAACCAAAGGACGGATCGCCAAATTCGCGGCGGTGGGATAACAGCCCGGGTTGGAGAGCAGTCTGGCCGCCGGCACCAATTCCCTGTAAAACTCAGGTAGTCCGTACACCGCCTCGGCAAGTAGCGCCGGTTCGGTGTGCTTCTCCTTGTACCAGGCCGCGTAGTTGTCAACTGTGCGGAGCCGGAAAGCGCCGCTCAAGTCCACTACGCGGATGCCCCGCGCAAGCAGGCCGGGAGCTAACTCCAGCGAAACCTCCGGTGGCGTGGCCAGGAACACCACACTCAGACCGGCCTGAGAGGCCGCCTCAGCCGTGGCCGGAATCCGCGGCGGCCCCGGTCTGCCCACCGGGTGAACCTCCGCTGCGGCGTCCTGCCGGTGCTCCAGTAGCCACGGTTCTACCCTTGCATGCCGGCCGAGAATGCGCTGGAGTTCGAGCCCGCTATAGCCGCGGAAGCCCACGATGCCGGCCTTAATGGACTTGAGGTTCGCGGATTGGGGAAGCGATGGCATGGCGACGGGGCACTCCTGAAGCGAATCGGTTAATTATTCAATACAATGAATAATTATACCATGACGATCAAAGCCCTTCACGAGCTTCCGTCAGCCCTATTTTTGCTCAGAGACGGACTTGTCAGCTAGCTCGCCCAGAAAGGGCAAGCGGATCATGTGCCCATGATTCGTCTTGACCAGCATAAAGATACCACCGCCAATCACCACCAACTGGATCAAGTCGGTGACTTGCCGCAGAGATCCGTTGTGCGATGCCAGCGGATCGAAAACCCACTTCAAAATGAGGTATACGACAAAAAGATACAGGCCCTGAAACGCATGGAATCGCACTTCTGTGGCATGGCGGAAGCGCTCGGCGGCCAGCACGACGATGGCGAAGACCCACCCCACGAAGGGGATATAACACAGCCCGGCGACCTTGTTGTCGGGCCATCCGGCCATGAATTCAGGCGCAGGATGGATAGGCGTGGACGGGCGTGGCGGAGGCGGCGCGAACGAAGCGGCGGGATTTGGGGAGTCCGGAGCAGAACGGGTTCCGCCAGCCCGGCCGGCCTGCGGGGCGCCACATTCAGCGCAGAAGAGATCGCGGTCCCCCACCGGGTTGCCGCATTGTGTGCAGTACGCCATTCTGACTTCCCCGTAGTCTACTACGTCAAAAGGGCTTCCCGTTGTTCCCTTTGCTTTCGGCGTGCGGGCTGAGGGCGGATGGAAGCGGGGCGGCGGCAGCGCACCGTCCCGCACTTGCTGGTTTCCCTAACCTGAGCCTGCTCAGCGGCTTGCGAAATACTGAATCAGGTCGGGCTGTTGAATCTTCTTGCGTGCCTCGCACAACTTGATACTCTCGAGCATCTGGGCGAGATTCCGGGGGCCGCCGTTGACCTTGGCCATCCTTGGCCCAAAGAACTCCTGCACCTCTTTGGCTTCCGCTGAACTGCAGGCAAAACCAGCCGTTTGCGGCAGGAATGCGGCGTAGTCGCTGCCGGCCGCGCTGGGCAACTTCGCTACGACGGAGTCGTAGTTGGCCTTGATGAACTCGAACGGCAGCATCGCTAATTCCGGTGAGGATTGCGGTCCGAAGACGAGGTTGTAGGACAACCGGTAGTCGAACGTGCCGTCCAGAAACAGCTTCAGGTTGCGTTCGACGAGTTCCTTGTGGCGGAACGAGCCCAATGCACTGACCAGCGCCTGCAGGAAGAACTCGTCCTTCTCTTTCCGGGCCGTCTGCAGGATCTGCTCGTACAGCGCGACATCGCCGTTGCGGGCGGCTACGCCGAGGATCTGGGCGAAGGTGTCGGCGGGCAGAGTCTGGCGCGTCTCCAGCCATTTGTTCGCAAGTTCCCTGGCGGATGCAATCAGTTCCGGATCTTCGCCCTCTCGCGCGACGAATCCCACCAATGCAGGTCTCAGCAGGCGGTTATCCTCGCTCTCGCCGTCTTTGGACACCCACCCCAGGCTGCGGGCACGATGACCGAAGGTCTCGCGCACATATGCGGCGTACTTGGGCCGCAGAGGCGCAGGCAAAAAAGCGAGGCGGACGCCCGCGGATTGGATCGCAGACTCGGCGAGTTGGCGCTTCGGCTCGTCCTTCAACTGGACCGCCAGTTTTAGGCCTTCCGACACAGGCAGCCGGCCCGCGCGCATCACGTTGTCCAACTCCCCGAACAGACCGGCCTGCTCCGCTAGCGTCAGGTTGCTCCGGTTTTCAACCAGTTTCATCAGCACAGGGCCCTCGTAGTGCGTGTAGTAGTATCCCGCCTCGTCCGCATTGCCCAGGAACCAGGCCGGGCAGCCCTTGCCCTTCAGTGTCAGCGTCCCGGTCTTCGCGGCGAGCGTGGTGCACTCCGTGGCGCGCTTCCCGCCGTCGTCGTAGGCGACGCACACGGGCACCTGCCAGGAATGCTCCGCGGCGTCTACGCTGCCGAGCGGCAGGAATCGCTCCTGCTCCATCTCGATGCGGGCTCCGGCGGCATCGCACTTCAGCGTCATTTCAATTTCGGGCGACCCGGGCTGCTGCAGAAAAGTCCGGAAGCTGGCCGGAACTTTCGGCCCGCCCATCTCGCCCAGCGCGTCCAGGAAATCCTGCGCCGTGCCGTTTGCCTGAGCGTGCTTGTTCAGGTAGAAGCGTACCGCCTGGCGGAACTTCTCTTCGCCCATAGAGTGTTCGAACATGTTCAGCACCGCCCCGCCCTTCTGGTAGGTGATGCCGTCGAAGGCGTTTGCGATATCGCTCTTCGCCTCAATCGGCTGGTCGATGCGGCGGGTTGTGGCCAGCCGGTCGATCCACATGGCGTAATTGCGCGAACCCTGGTCGTCCACCTTGGTCTGCCACTCGGGCTTCCACTTCGCCACCAGTCGCTGTTCCATGAACGTGGCGAACGACTCGTTCAACCAGGTGTCGTTCCACCACGCCATGGTGACCAGATCGCCGAACCACTGGTGCGACAGTTCGTGCGCGGCCACGATGGCATAGAGCCGCTGGCGCTGCGGCGTGTCCTCACCCTGCGGCGGGGCCAGTATCAGGCCGGCGTCGTAGGTCACCAGACCGGGATTCTCCATCGCGCCGCCGAACGAAATGGGAACCGACAGTTGATCCGCTTTCTCGAACGGGTACGGGATGTCGAAGTATTCCTCGAGCCGCGTGATGATCTCCGCCGTCACCTCGGCGGCGTACTTCGCGCGGGGGCCGTCTCCGCGCGGAACCACGATGCGGACCGGCACTTTGTTGCGGCCCGCTCTCCCGGCGTCCACAAACTCAAACGGCCCGACTCCGAAGGCGACCAGGTAGCTGGGCAGCGGCGTGGTCGGCATGAAAACGACGTGCTTGGCCGCACCCTCCACCTTCTCGCTCAGCACCGGCGTGTTGGAGACCGCCGTCTGCGAGGCCGGCACGTTCAGCGTCACCTGCCATGGGACTTTGAAACCCGGCTCGTCGAAGCACGGGAAGGCGGCCCGCGCGTCAATCGGCTCGAACTGGGTATAGAGGTACCTGTCGTCGTTGCGCTTGCTGAGGAAGACCCCCGCACCCGCCTTAAGGTTGACCTTGCCCGTGTATTCCACACGCAGGCGAGCCGTTCCCACGGCCAGCGGCGGCGACAACTCGAATCCGACGAAATCGTCGCCGCCCGGAACGACCTTCACAACCGGCTTGGCGCCAGCCTGCTCGGCCGTGGCGGCGCTGACCGTGAGTCCGTTTTGGTTCAACCAGACCAGGCCCGTCGCTTTGCGGACCTTCAGTTCAATGGTCACCACGCCGGAGAACTCGGTCTTCTCCGGGTCCAGGTTGAGTTCCAGGCTGTAGCGGGCAGGAACGACGTCGGTGGGAAGACGCAGCGTGGGTGGCTGAGGCGCGGCAAGCAAAGTGCCGGCAAAGGCGAGCAGGAATGCGCTTTTCATGGTTGATATACAGGGTCTCATGGAACTACGGCAGATGACGGAGCACGGTTCAGCTCCAGCGGAGAAGTTAATCGATGTAACAACCGCACCGCCGCAGCCGGCACGGAGCCCGGCTCAGCACGAACGGACTCAGGCACGCCTCGCTCAGACGGCGCGCGCCAGCACGGAACCCCAGTGGAAGCCGGCCCCAAACGCCGCAAATACAACTGGCGTGCCCTTCTCCATGGGTGGCGCCGAGCGGCTCCACTCGGCGGCAGCAATCAGCAAAGACGCCGAGGATGTGTTGCCGTAACGCACAATGTTCGAGTAGAAAGATTCCAGCGGAACCTTCAGCGCCGCGGCGATTCTCACGATCAGATTCTGATTCGCCTGGTGCATCAGGAACGAAGCGACCTCGCCGGGCGCGATGTCGTGCCGCTGCAGAACGGTTCGGATCACGGCCGGCACCTTGCGGGAAGCCTGCATGATGACGCTTCGGCCATTCATATACAAAGGCTTGTAGGGATCCAGAAACAGATCCGCCGCGTAGGTGCCGTCGGAAGCCAGTTCGGCGTCCAGAATTTCCAGCTTGCCCGAGTCTGGCATCACCAGCGCCGCGCCGGCTCCATCCCCAAACAGGATGGCGACGCCTTTCTCCTGCGGCTCGCGGGTCACTACCGAAGACATCTTCTCCGCACCGATCACCAGAATCGGGCCTGCCGGATTGGTCAACCGCCTGGCCAGGGCCAGCGCAAACAGCGACCCCGCGCTCGCCATGGTGATGTCGAGTGCCGGGATTCCGGGAACACCTAATTTCAGTGCGGTCTCGGCCGCGGGCCCCGGGAAGCAGCGGTCGAATGAACTGCTGGCGACAATCACCATGCCCAGCGCACTGGCGGGCACGCCCGCTCGCTCCAGGCAATCCAGACCGGCCCAGGCTGCCATGTCCGAAACGGACTCCTCGTCCTTGGCAAACCGGCGTTCGTCAATTCCGCTCACGGTCCGCACCCACTCTGCGTCGGAGCCAACCCAAGCTCCCGCCTCTTCACTGGTCACTACCCGCTCGGGTAGCCAGCTGCCAAACTCTCTGATGAAGGGCATCCGCTATTGCCGCGCGTCCAGGTACTCGCTGATGCGAGCGACGGTTTCAAACTTGCGTGGGTTCATATCCGAGTCCGGGATCGAAATGCCAAACTCCTGTTCGAGCGCGGAAACGAGATCCGGCAGTGCGAAGGAATCGAGCGTTCCGGAGTCGAACAACGATTCGTCGTCGGAGGGATTTACTTCTTTTTGAGCAACCCGGCTAAGAATTTCAATGAGTTTTGAGCGACGGTCCATTTTCAGTATTCCCGAAGACTTGCCGGCGCACGGTCTGGTAAACGCCGTAATTCTGTATTAGCAGCTGCGCCAGCGATTGCCCCCAGAGATGGTAACCCGCCCCCGTGAGGTGCACAAAATCGCCCTGCGCCAGACCCGCCGTTACCCATTGTTTCATGGATCCCTTGCCGCCCATAGCCATGCGTAGGTTCCAGAACGCACAACCTTCGGCCAGAGCAGCCTCGCGTTGCGCCGAAAGGATGCGATCCACACCATCCAAAGTGGCCCAGCGCCCGCCCGTTCGCATCGACTGATCAGGAGCGCCGATCACGAGCACACTCGCCAGCGGAGCGGCCGATCGCAGGCGCTTCAGCACCTGCCGCAGCATGTCGCGATAGGTCTCCAGCGTCCAGTCCGAGCGCCGCGCCTCGTTGGTCCCGTAGGCCAGTACGATCAGCGCCGGGTCGCGCCGCGCGATCTGCGCTTCCAGCAGCGCGTCGTTCCACAACAGCAACTGATCGGCTTGCGCGCCGTTCAGCCCCAGAGTCTCCCAGGTGACGCCGTGTTCTTTTTCCACCGTCCAACCGAAGACGGTTACGGGATCATCTGATTCCGTGCGCAGCACGAAATGGTGCGGGCCCGCGGCGACCTGCGTGCGCCAGAATCCGGGACCGAGGTCACCCGCAGTCGCGATCGTCGCCAGCGCCTGGCCGTTGTCATCGATGGACACCGCCCCGCCGCCGGCCTGTTTCCAATAGAACAACTCCACCGACGAGCCGTCCGCGTCAAGCGTCATCGTTTCGCCGGCGCGCTCCGTGGAAATCCTTACTCCCGAGAGGCCGTACAGCCCGTCGCCTTCGCGGCTCAGCAGGCCCGCCGCGTGCCACCCACGCGACATCGAGCCCTTGGCGTCGTAGCGTCGAAAGCCCTCGAACGGGCGGCCGGCGTGGACAAAACCGGGTCCCCCATCCCCAAACCTGGCCTGCAGCGGAGCGCGAATCGCCTGCGGCCAATCGTCCGACGCCGTGTGCGAATCGCCAAACTGCAGGACGCGCATCGTCTCCGCGGTGCCAGGTTCCTGCGCGCGGTGCAGCCGTTCGAAAAACGGGATCAGCGCCGCCGGATTCTGGATTCCCAGGTCCATCGTGTCCCCGGCGTGCTCCTGAACGAAGTGCGTCGCTTCCAGTCGCTGCTCCGGAGAGGCGCGCGGAGGTTTCGGCACCCGTCCTTTCCTCGTCGGCTTGGAACTGGCGGCGGCCGTTTTCTTCTTTTTCTTCGCGGACTCCGTCGCATTGAGCGCCGGAAGCCCCTGCGCGGCCAGCATCAAACCCAGTGCCATCCAAACGAAGCGCTTCACTGGCCGCTGCTCTCCTTGCCATTCGCTACCGGCCGGGACTTGGGTGCGTGCGCGGCCACCGGCTTGCGCATTTGATCTAACTTCCAGGCGTTGTAGCCGTCCGTGATGGCCTGGAACAGCAGCGTTCCGACGATGCGGGCCCCGCCCGGAAGGGGGTGAATGAAATCCGCGCTGACCAGCCTCGGTTCGGCCTGGTACCAGCGGCCCATCGTGCCTTCGCCTCCCATGGCCTCAAAGGTGTTGAAGAATGCCAGGTCGTTTTCGGCGGCCATCCGGGACTGCATATGGATCAGACGCGGCAGTGTCTGGATCGTTCCGATGCCCCCCCCGCTCTCGCGCGCACCCCGGTCCATCGGACTCATCACGAGAATCGGCGTACCCGGCAGCGCCGTTTTGATACGCCGCAGAATCTCCTGGTAATCCTTGCTGTAGGTGGAGTCCAGATAGCGGCTATACCCGCTCTCGTTCGTCCCGTAGCTCAACACCACCAGGTCGGGATGGGCTTCCCGCAGTTGCTCGTTCCAGTGCGGCCCGTTGGTATAGGAACTGAGCACGCCGGCCCATGTCCCGTTCAGTCCGATGCTGCTGTAAACCACGCCGGTCGCGTCCTTTTCGAACTCGTAGCAGAATAATCGCACCGGCGCGTCTTCCACGCGAAGCTCGATCTCGTGCGTCGTGCCGGGGATTTCCCACGTCTCGTGGGCGGCCGTCTTCCGGGGCATCGACGTGTCGAGCGTCGGGAGCGGCGTGCCGTCGATTGCAACCACGACTTTGCCCCCGCCGGGCTGCCCGGTATAATGC
>Ga0118677_10000877_pt1 | contig 64673 bp, 59 predicted proteins | sample AliMusrvi5mmetaG_FD_86154 | JGI IMG/M metagenome (GOLD analysis project Ga0118677, IMG submission 86154) | reverse complement strand
CAATGTCTAATTTATCGCACAGATCTTGTCAAGCTTTTTTCATAACGCGTGTAGTTTTCACATATGTTTTAGCATTTTCGTATTCAACTTCACCAAGACCACCTAATTTCAATGCATAAAAAAGAAAAATGTTATCAAAAATCCTATCGTGGTAAATACGTTGATTTTTACCCAAAGGTTTCAAATTTCGCATTACAATACGATTTAGCTGGATATTTCGATCCCCGCCCACAAATTCATATTTGCTTGGGCTGGGGTAATCTATTTATAAATTTACCATTCAAATCTAAATATAATGAATGCGAACCGCCACGATATGGAGTTTATTATCATGAACGATGCTTCTGGTTCCCACATGGACGAAAAATATATTGCTTACATTTACCTTTCGAATATGATTGGGTTAGAACAAGCTATCTTCGTTCAGATAATACTTGGGAAAATGAAACAAAAAGTAATAGCAAAAATTTTTGGAAGGATGAAGAATGGAAGGATATTCTCTGGAAAGAAGTGTATCCTTACACGTATACATTGAAAAATGGTACATCTCAAAACAGACAGGCAACAGTTAAAGTTGTTGAGCGTGAATGGAGATGGCGATCTTTTAAATGGACTAAAATTACAGCAATGAAAAGACGTGTGATAGACATTGAGTTCGATGATGAAGTTGGAGAAAGATCAGGATCATATAAAGGTGGTTGTATGGGATGTAGTTATGATTTACTACCAAACGAAACGCCTTTAGATGCCTTAAGGAGAATGGAATCCGAAAGAGTTTTTAAATAACCTCAATCTTTTGAATTTTTATTTTAGTTGAAGTTTGTAATAAAAAATTATTATCAAAGAAAAAGCCCCTTTCGGGGCTTTATTTAGTACCAATCATCTTCTAAGATTAGTGGATCATATTTTAGTCCAAGTTCATTAATTTTTGACCAGATTTCGTCACTTGTTCGAGTTTCAAATAATTCGTTAACAGTTTCAAATTCACCGTCAATCTGTTTGAGGAATAATACAGCCTTTGTATCAGCGTCCCAAACCAGTTTCCATGGCAATTCAGCATTAGCCTTCTTGATTTTTTCCATAAAATTTTAATGTTATTTTTTGTAAAATTGGGGTTGATTTTATCAACCTTTATAGGAAATATAGATATAAAACAATACATCAAGTGTATATATTTTTATAAAAAAATCATTTATTTCTAATGGCAAAATTATATTTTAAGTATGGTGCAATGGCTTCTGGTAAATCTGTGGATTTGCTCAAAACGAATTTTAATTATACTGAGTATGGGGAAAAAGTTATCTGCTTGACATCAGCAAAAGATAATCGATACGGACAAGGAAAAATTGCATCAAGAATTGGAATTCAAACACAAGCATTATCTGTGTATGAAAATATGAATGTATATGATTTAATATATAATTTTTGGAAAGCAGCTATGGATGATGGAACTAAAATATCGTGTGTATTGGTTGATGAAGCCCAATTTTTCACAAAATCCCAAATTTTTCAATTATCAGATATTGTTGACAGCTTAAATATTCCAGTAATGTGCTATGGAATAAGATCAGATTCTAATTTGGAATTATTTGAAGGATCAAAGCAACTACTTGTATTGGCAGACACTATTGAAGAAATAAAAACGATATGTGCAAATTGCCGATCACATAAGGCTATAATTAATGCTCGTTTTAATAACAATAAAATTATTGAAAGCGGCCCACAAATTCAGATTGGCGGGAATGAAACCTATCGATCATTATGTAGAAAATGCTATAAAAAAGAAATAGAAAAAAATGCAAAGTTGTGATGTGAGTTCTTGTAATATAATCAGGACAATGCTTAATTCAAGCATGATGCCGAGTTTCTTATTAGAAAAAGATGGTACCATAATAACATTGAACGATAAAGCACTACCATATGTTAGGGCAAAAAGTCAAATGGATGTCATAGGAAAAAAATTAGAAACTCTTATTGATGATGTTCTATATGAAGAATTAAGAAAAGTAATGCTTGAAGCTATATTCAGGGGTAAGTTCGTGACTTTCAATTATTATTGTAAAGAATCCAAAAAAACATATGAAATTTTATGCACCCCAATTCATGATGAAAATCTTGGGTTTTCAGACAATATAGACTTTATATTCTTACACATATTTGATATTGATATGATGAAAGTTATTAATCCCCCACAGGAAGATTCCAACGATATTCTCAAATCAACTTTCCTTTCAAACATTTCACATGAACTTAAGACACCAATTGGCGCGCTCTCAATCCTTTCGGAGGCGGTTCTCGGTGCATCAGATGATCCAGAGGCGATCGTCCGCTTTGCTACTCGCATGCAAGTCGAGTCAAAACGTCTTAGCGATCTCGTGCAAGAGATCATTAACCTTTCACGATTACAGGATGATGACCCGCTGAAGAATGCGAAGGTGATCGATCTCAATGAAATTTTGCTCAACGCAATCGATCAATCCGAGCTCAATGCAAATGCGCGCAGCATTGAATTGATTTATAGCGAGCAGGCCATTGCTCGTATTAAAGGTGACCACAGCCAAGTCACAATGGCGGTTTCCAATCTCATTGAGAATGCGATCAACTACAGTCCGGAAGGAACGCGCGTAGCGATCGCACTTCGTGTTCGCGACGGCCTTGCGGAAGTTTCAGTTACCGATCAAGGGATCGGAATTCCCGAGAAAGATCTAGAGCGCATCTTTGAACGTTTCTATCGCGTTGATCCAGCGCGTTCACGTGCAACCGGTGGAACTGGTCTTGGTCTTTCCATCGTAAAGCACGTTGCAACAAATCACGGAGGCGATGTCTCTGTGTGGAGCGTTGAAAATGCTGGCAGTACATTCACCATCCGATTTCCCATCACACCTCATCTAGCAGCCGTGGAGGCCGAGTAATGACAAAGATCCTCGTAGTAGAAGACGAAGCATCATTCTCTGATGCGCTCGCCTATCTCTTAGGTCGCGAAGGATTCGATGTTTCAGTCGCCGACACTGGTACCGGCGCAATCGAAGAGTTTGATCGCCATGGTGCAGATTTGATCTTGCTCGATCTGATGTTGCCAGGTCTTCCAGGAACAGAGGTCTGCCGTCAGATCCGAACTCGTTCCAATGTTCCGGTGATCATGTTGACTGCCAAAGACACAGAGGTCGACAAGGTTGTTGGTCTTGAGCTCGGCGCCGATGACTACGTCACAAAGCCTTATTCCACGCGGGAATTAGTGGCCCGCATCCGCGCAGTGCTACGTCGTCGCGGAGATGAAGATGTTTCTACTGATGGGCTCTTAGCTGCAGGTCCAGTGCGCATTGATGTAGAGCGCCACCTTGTCACCGTCAATGGAACTCCACAAGCGCTTCCGCTGAAAGAGTTTGAACTTCTTGAATTCCTCGTACGCAATAGTGGTCGCGTGCTCACTCGCTCACAGTTGATTGATCGTGTCTGGGGCAGTGACTACTTTGGAGATACCAAGACACTCGACGTTCACATCAAGCGCCTGCGCGCCAAGATTGAGGTAGATCCAGGAAACCCTGTCTTTATTCAGACTGTGCGTGGACTCGGTTACAAATTCGAGAGCTAAGCACCAAACCCTTAAGTAGTTACTTATTGAGTAGCGCTGGGCGATGGGGTTGCTGCCGGAGTTCCTCCGACGTTAGCGAAGTAATCACTCTTTGCACGGACAAGTGCGCTCAGAGTTATTGGCGCTGCATGTGCGAATGTCATAGTTACATCGACTCGAGTTCCAGGTGTCGCATTCAAGCCAGGGACTGATCCGGTCGCATTGGCCGAATCTCCGGAGAAGATCACCGGAGTGTTCTGCACCAGCGGGAAGGATGGGGCCGAGAGCGAGGCGGCGATTGCGCCCACTTTGATCCCAGTAAGGGCATCGGAGGTCGCCCCCTCATTGATGAAGGTACCGACGAGCGCTGCGCTGCCATCGGGCTGCGCCACAATCACGATATCGCGGATATAGATAGAACCGCTCTGCCCTTCGACTCCATCAGTAACCTGCTTGATATTGCGGGTAGGAGCGCCTGATCCAGAGGCACCGCAACCGGTGAGGGCAAGGACGCTGACGAGAATGGTGGCAAGGCCTGCGGTCTTCTTGATCATGGCGGAAGAATACAGGGCTATTAGGACCATTTTTCTGTGACCCAAGTCGCTGGTACACTTGGCCTCTATTCCCAAGGAGCCCAATTAATGTCATTTAAGGTCGGCGAAACCGTTGTTTATCCCCATCACGGAGCGGCTCTCATTGAAGCAATTGAGACCCGGACCATTAAAGGCGAAGAGAAGATTTACTTGGTATTGAAGGTCGCCCAAGGCGATCTCACCGTCCGAGTTCCAGCAGAAAATGTCGACCTCGTGGGAGTCCGCGATGTCGTCGACTCGGCCGGCTTGGATCGAGTATTCAATGTGCTGCGCCAGCCATATACCGAGGAGCCAACAAACTGGTCCCGGCGCTATAAGGCAAATGTCGAAAAATTGGCCTCTGGCGATGTCATTAAGGTAGCCGAGGTCGTTCGCGATCTCTATCGCCGCGACCTCGATCGTGGTCTTTCAGCAGGTGAGAAGCGGATGCTTGCTAAGGCGAAGCAGATCTTGATCTCTGAACTCGCTCTCGCTGAGCGGACCGATGAAGAGAAGGCTGGCGTTATCCTCGATGAGGTTCTAGCTTCCTAAAGCTAGCCCTGTGAGCGATTTAGTTGCCGTCATCATTCCTGCCGGCGGCAGTGGTGAACGTCTAGGCGCAAAGATTCCCAAAGCCCTCGTCCAACTTGGGGGCAAGACCCTTATCGAGCACGCAGTCGCTAATTTGGCCCCGGTGGCCAATCAGATAATTGTTGCCGCGCCCGCTGGTTATGAAGCAACCTTCCAAGATTTATTAGGAAGCGAAATCACCATAATCACCGGAGGACTCACTCGGACGCTCAGCGTCAAGCGTGCGCTCGCCGAGGTCGGTAAAGAGAATGCATTCATCTTGGTTCACGATGCTGCCCGTCCGCTAGCCTCGACTGAGCTTGCGATGCGAATTATCGATTCACTCCGTGCTGGCGAGAAGGCGGTGATTCCAGGAATGCCCGTCGCAGATACGATCAAACGTGTCGATGAAGATAATTATGTAACCAAGACCCTCACGCGCTCTAAATTGCGCGCAGTACAAACTCCTCAGGGCTTCACTCGCAAATTATTGATTAAGGCGCACACTTCGCCAGATGATGTCACAGATGATGCTGGACTTGTCGAAGATCGTGGTGTTGATGTCAAGGTAATCGCTGGCGAAGAGCGCGCGATGAAGATAACTACCATGCACGATCTCGCGACAGCGGAGCGGATGGTGATTGCGCAGCTGGATAATCAGATGCGAGTGGGAATCGGAACAGATGCACACGCTTTCTCGGAAGATCCAACGCGCTCGCTCTGGCTAGGCGGAATCTTCTGGCCCAACCAAGTTGGTGTTGATGGCCACTCCGATGGCGATGTAGCGGCACATGCGATCTGCGATGCGCTACTCGCTGCGGCTTCCTTAGGAGATCTTGGTTCTAACTTTGGAACCAGCGATCCCAAGTACGCGGGTGCAAGTGGTTCGCAACTATTGGCAGAAACTCTGACTCGTGTGAAGGCGGCCGGTTATACGATCAATAATGTTGCAGTTCAGATCGTAGGTAATCGCCCAAAGATCGGACCGCGCCGTGCAGAGGCGAGCTTTGCACTTTCGCAGGCCTTAGGTGGCGCATCGGTATCTGTAAGTGCTACGACCACCGATGGGTTGGGCTTCACTGGCGAAGGTCGTGGCCTCTCGGCGATAGCCACGGCTCTCTTGCTGCGTAGCCCACGATAGAATCCTCTAATGTCCGCGCACCTCAAGTTATTCAACACCGCAACGCGTCAGGTTGCAGATTTCACTCCCTTGCAAGAAGGACGAGTTGGCATCTACTTGTGCGGAGCAACAGTGCAGGCTCCACCCCATATCGGCCATGTACGCAGTGGCGTTAACTTCGACATATTGCGCCGTTGGCTCAGTGCCAGCGGATACGACGTAACTTTTATCCGCAATGTCACCGATATTGATGACAAGATTTTGCATAAAGCAGTTCACGAAGAGATTCCCTGGTGGGCAGTCGCGCAGAAATATGAACGCGCATTTACCGAGGCTTATCGGGCTCTTAATGTCTTGCCACCAACCTACGAGCCACGTGCTACAGGGCATATCACCCAAATGATCGAATTGATGCAGATCCTTATTGCTAATGGCAGTGCTTATGCTCCAGGCAATGGTGACGTTTACCTCGATGTGCGCCGCCTTAAATCCTACTTAACCCTCTCCAATCAAAAGCTTGATGAGCTGCAATCTGCCGAAGATGCAGATCTGACATATAAGAAAGATCCCCGGGACTTTGCACTGTGGAAGGCCGCCAAGCCCGGCGATCCTTCATGGCCAACACCGTGGGGTGCTGGTCGTCCCGGATGGCACCTCGAGTGCTCTGCGATGGCACACGCATATCTCGGAGAATCTTTTGATATCCACGGTGGTGGACTTGATTTGATCTTCCCGCATCACGAGAACGAGATTGCGCAATCTGAATCTGCTGGTTGGGGTTTCGCTAACATCTGGATGCACAATGCCTGGGTCACAGCATCCGGTGAGAAGATGTCAAAGTCGTTGGGCAACTCTTTGCAAGTTCAGGAAATCTTGAAGCAGGTGCGCGGAGTCGAACTGCGTTGGTACTTAGGAAGCGCTCACTATCGTTCGATGCTGGAGTTCTCCTTCGAAGCGCTAGAGGAAGCAGCGGTAAATTTTCGTCGCATTGAAGGCTTCCTCAAGCGCGCGACCGATCTATTGGGTGAGACTCCTGGAGGAGTTATTGCTGCAGGATTCGCGGAGGCGATGAATGAAGATCTCGCAGTGCCGACTGCTCTGGCTGTGATCGCAGAGATTATGCGCGAAGGAAATACTGCCCTTTCAAAAGGTGATACTGCAGGCGTTACAGCAGCCGCTGCAGAAGTCCGGGGCGCGCTCAACATACTTGGATGTGACCCCTTTGATCCGATCTTTGCAACGGCCGCGGTTGCAGATAACAGTGTGCTTGATGGATTAATTGCGTTGGCACTTGAACAACGCGCTGCGGCGCGAGCTCGAAAAGATTTTGCAGCGGCAGATGCAATCCGTGATCAAATAGCGGGGCTTGGTGTAGTTCTAGAGGATACTGCGCAAGGCACCAGATGGAGTATCAGCTAATGCGTCCAGGTAAAAAACGTCGCGAGAGTGCAGCAGCGCCTAAGCGTGAGCAGACTCGCCGCCCGGAAAATCGCCGTGAAACAAAACCTTCATCAGATGCAGTGGCGGGTCGCAATCCGGTTGTTGAGGCGCTACGTGCCAAAGTTCCTGCAAAGGAGTTGTTGGTAGCAGAGCGCATCGAAATTGATGAGCGTATGCAAGAGGCGATGCGCCTTGCCAAGAATCAGAATCTCGTGATTAAAGAGGTCTCCCGAGGAGTCCTTGATGGGTTAACCGGCACAACGATGCACCAAGGGATTGCACTGGTCATCAAGCCCTTCCAATATGCCAATTTTGAAGAGTTGCTCAAGAAAGTCGCAAAGCCAGGGCTCTTAATTGGCCTCGATGGTGTGACAGATCCGCATAATTTGGGGGCCATTGTGCGTAGCGCCGCTGCATTTGGCGCCGATGGAGTCGTAATTCCTGAGCGTCGCACCGCGGCGATGACGGGATCTGCCTGGAAATCCTCCGCTGGGGCGGCGGCACGCCTACCGATCTCTCAGGTGACCAACTTGGTCCGCTCCCTCGAAGATGCTAAGAAGGCGGGGTACTTCATCGTGGGTCTAGATGCCGAGGGTGATGAATCCCTGCCTAACTTCTCACTTTCTCTCGAATCGATCTACGTCATCGTGGGAAGTGAAGGAAAGGGGCTCTCTCGCCTCGTTCGAGAGACCTGCGACCTCATTCTTTCCATTCCGATGCGCTCAGATGTCGAGTCACTTAACGCCTCAGTAGCTACGGCGATCGTAATGCACCAGGTTGCAGCCAACCGCGCTGCGGCAACCCTCTAGTAACCCTCCGTTCACATAAATACGGGACAATAGCAACATGTCACATCGAATCAGCGACGATCCGCGTGGGCGTTTAATCGACCGCGAACTCTCTTGGTTAGCCTTCAATGAACGGGTATTGGAGTTAGCCGAAGATAGCGCACTACCTCTTCTCGAGCGTTGTCGCTTCCTAGCAATCTTCTCCTCCAATCTCGATGACTTCTACATGATTCGTGTTGCAACGCTCAAGCGCAAGCTTGAGACGGGTGTAACCAAATCAAACACCGCTGGATACACACCGGTGCAGTTGATGAGTGAGATCGCTGCAAAGACACAAGAGCTACTCACACGCCAATCATTTGCATTTCACGATGTGATCTTGCCGCAACTGGCGACTCACGGAATCGAGTTGGCTGAGTGGGATTCATTGGACGAGGCAGAGCGCACCGCGGTGAACAAGGTCTTTCACAGCAAGATCTTCCCAGTGCTCACACCACTTGCAGTAGATCCATCTCACCCATTCCCGTACATCTCAGGACTCTCGCTCAACCTTGCAGTTGTCGTCAAAAAGCCAGATAGCGAAGAGGATCTCTTCGCTCGCGTTAAGGTGCCAAGTAATTTGCCACGCTTTGTTGAAACCGGAAAACCTGGTGTGCGCCGCTTTGTTCCTCTTGAGGAGGTGATCATCGCAAACCTCCACGAACTCTTCCAGGGCATGGAAGTGAAGGATCACTACACCTTCCGTCTTACACGTAACGCCGATCTTGAGCTGGAAGAAGAAGAGTCGGAAGATCTCTTGGCTTCCATGGAGCAGGAGTTGCTCCGTCGCAAGTTTGGTCCACCGGTTCGCTTAGAAGTGGATCGCGATATTCGCCCAGAGTTGCTCAAGACTTTGATGGATGAGCTCAACATCAAGGAAGAGGACATCAGCCGATACAAGGAGCCGCTCGATCTGACAGGACTCCACCAGATTGCAGATATTGATCTTCCAGAGTTGCGCTTCGCGCCATTTAGAAATCAAGTAGCGCCGGACCTGCGTGAGACCGATCCAGATTCGACGGATAGTTTCTTTGATGCCATGCGACGTCGCGAAATAATCCTGCACCATCCTTACGAATCCTTTACATCGAGCGTTGTGCGCTTCCTTGAATCTGCGGCATCAGACCCGCACGTTCTCGCTATTAAGCAGACTCTCTATCGCACTTCAGGAGATTCACCGATCGTGCAGGCTCTGATCGAGGCTGCAGAGGCAGGCAAGCAAGTCTTGGCGGTTATCGAGATTCGTGCCCGCTTTGATGAGCTTGCAAACGTCCGTTGGGCGCGCAAGCTCGAAGATGCTGGAGTGCACGTTGTGTATGGCCTCATTGGTTATAAGACCCACGCCAAACTCTCGCTTGTTGTTCGCCAAGAGCCGCACGGCATCCGTCGTTACGTGCATATTGGTACTGGTAACTACAACCCAAAGACTGCTCGCATGTACGAAGATTTCGGTCTACTTTCATCCGACCCTGTCCTCGGTGAAGATGTAAATAAGCTCTTCAATCAACTCTCTGGCTTCGCACCACAGACTGCATTTACGCGCCTCTTAGTTGCTCCACGCACGATGCGCTCCGGCTTGCTCGAGCGAATAGATCGCGAGATCGCCAATCATCATGCCGGCAAGACCGCTTTTATCCGGATGAAACTTAACTCCATCCTTGATGAGGAGTTTGTAGAGGCCCTCTATAAGGCTTCGCAAGCGGGGGTACGTGTAGATCTGATTGTGCGCGGGATCTGCTCCATTCGCGCCGGTGTCCCAGGACTCTCCGACAATATTCGGGTTCGTTCCATTCTGGGTCGCTTCTTGGAGCATTCACGCGTCTTCCACTTCGCCAACGATGGCAATGATGATCTCTATATTGGCAGCGCCGATCTGATGCATCGCAATCTGGATCGTCGCGTTGAAAGTCTGGTGCAGATCACTCAAAACGATCACAAGCGTTTCCTGATCGGGGCTATCGACAGTTATCTCTCTGATGAATATGTGCGGTGGGAGCTACTGCCTGATGGCAATTGGTTTGAGGCCAAGGAAGGTCCAGATGGATCCCGCTTAAAGGACTTCCATGCATCTGCAATTGAATGGTACCGAGTGCGCGGATGACACCAGCAATCGTCGCCGCCGGCGGAGTTGTATGGCGGAGAGATATTGAGGGTGAAATTGAGGTTCTTCTCGTTCATCGCCCGCGCTACGACGATTGGTCGCTCCCAAAAGGGAAACTCGAAGAGGGCGAAGCGCTGATCTCCTGCGCCTACCGCGAGATTTTGGAAGAGACTGGCCTGAGCATCAAACTCGGTCCATACGTAGACTCCGTTGAGTACTACGTACCAGATGGGCTCAAGCGCGTAGATTATTGGAGCGCTTCACTGATCGAGGATAAGAGTGCATTTCACCCAAACGAAGAGGTCGATCAGATCATCTGGTTGGATCCGCAATCTGCTGCCTTTCGCGCAACCCGCGAGACAGATAAATACATCCTGGAACGCTTTGAACAGACCCCCTATGACTCATCAGCCCTGATTATGTTGCGCCATGCTAAGGCCCTTGAGCGCATCGAATGGCAGGGAGAAGATGAGGACCGCCCTTTGCAGCTCGTTGGACAGTTGCAGGCCAAGCGGATGCTCTCGCTCTATCAAGTATTTGGTTTAGAAGAGATCCATACATCAGATGCAGTCCGGTGTTTAGATACCGTCGCACAGATGGCAAAGTCGTTACAGATCACGCCAACGATCACAAATGCCGTCAGCGAGTACACGTATAAGAAGAATAAAGATAAGGCGATCGAATACGCCAAAGAGTTGATAAAGAAGAATCGTCAAGTCATCTTGTGTAGCCATAATCCGGTTTTGCCAAGGATGATGGAGAAGTTAACGAAGAAGATTGATTTCGATTATCCAGATAACAAATTGCTTCCTGGCGAGGCATGGGTTCTTTTTCACGACAAGAAGGAAGTACTACAGATCGATCGGATTGCTGCGCCTAACGTTTAACCTTTCTCCATCCAATCCATGTAGCGCAGCACAATTCCCTCTCGTAGCGCCCAAGGGCAAATCTCTAGCTCACGGAGATCAAGGTTGCGCATCACGCTCTCAGTGACATAAGCACCAGCAACAATCTGCTTAGCTCGGTTAGAAGACACTCCGGGCAACTTGGTTCGCTCTTCATGAGTCATGTCGGCTAAGCGCGTTGCAATCTTACGGATTACATCGAACCTAATGACATCCCCGCTGGTATCGAACCAATCACCGCTGAGTCGCGCCAAGGTACGCAGCGTCTTACTGGTAGCGATCGAACGATCTGAATCTTGATGCTTTACGAGTGCGGGAAGGACAGCTTCGAGTTGTGATTCGATATGTTCGCGCATCTCATTGATTCCCTTTTGTGTGTAGGGATTTCCATTGAGGAATTTCTGAGTGAGTCGTGAAGCGCCAAGCGGTAGTGAGGTAGCAACTTCGGGAGATTCATCGACCCCAACGGCAATCTCGAGTGAACCACCACCGATATCAATTACGAGGAGACGGCCACTTGACCAGCCAAACCAGCGGCGGGCTGCGAGGAAGGTTAGCTTCGCCTCTTCATCGCCGGATAGGACCTGGAGATCGATCTTGAATTCCTTATTGATGCCAGCAATGATTTTCTCGCCGTTGGCTGCCTCACGTAGCGCTGAGGTAGCAAAGGGCAAGAATTCTTTAACCTGTACGGTGCGTGCTTGTAGCACTGCATTACCGATAGAGCGGCGCAGCAGCCCGATTCCCTCATCACTGATCTCATTTTGATTATTCAAGAACTCGGTGAGGCGCAGCTCTTCTTTGTAGTTAAAGGTGGGGTTGGGGCGGGCCCCCATATGAGTATCGACCACTTGCAGATGGATGGTATTTGAACCAACATCGAGGACTCCTAGGCGCACCAGCGAAACCTACCCCGAAGTGAGCGAGTTCGCTTCTACCTTTAGGTCGTGCCATAATTGCCACTCTTGCGCACCCCACCCACAGTGGTCCGCCTCCCTAGCTCAGTGGTAGAGCATCCGCCTTGTAAGCGGAAGGTCGTCAGTTCAATCCTGACGGGGGGCTCACAGATTGCTTAAGTCAGTACCTCGAAGCACCCTTGCCTGATACCCAGTAAATATGAGCAACGAGACCGATATATAGAGCGCAATCGGTAGCGATGTCAGCTGTGAAACTCCACCTGTCAAAGTTGGTCCGATAAAGAATGCCGCTAATCCGATGATGTTGACGCGGGCGAGTGCCACCGATGGGGCTACGCCCGGTACCTGTGCCGCAGCATTCATGAAGGCCGGCACCATAGGACCGATCCCTAACCCAGCTGCTGCAAAGCCGATACAGATAATGATGACCGCTGGAATTTTGGTATGAGCAGATAGCGGAACTGCAATCGCGATTGCAACGCCCCAGGTGGCTCCCGCAAATAACCCACCTGTGCGAACTGTCTTGCGCGGACCATACTTCTCGAGCCAATGATCGCCCAGGAATCGACTCGTGATCATGGCAAGTGCAAAAGTAGCGAATGCGATTGCATCAGCGCCCTTGCCGATTCCCATGTGGTCATGAAGCAGTACACCGCCCCAGTCACTAGCCGCTCCCTCAGGTAGCAGGCAACCTAAGAGCCCAAGACCGATCGCCCACAAGGGGAGTGAGGTCTTATCAAAGAAGCCGAGCTTCCCTTCTGATTTTCCATCATCGCCTCTATGTTCATCTTGATCGCCACCCAAGAGGAAGTAGACCCCGGGTACATAAAGAACCAGTGCGATTACTGCCACAAGCTTGAGCTCGGACTGTGGCGAGATCTGGCGGGCGACCAAGCCGCCCGTCACTGTTGCAATAAATGCACCTACGCTCCATGTCCCATGGAAGGTAGACATCCAGCGCCGATTCAAAATCTTCTCAACTGCAACTGCTTGTGTGTTGACCGTAACATCAAGCATGACGTAGCCGAAGCCCATCACAAATAGGGCCATAAACAATTGCAGAATTTGATGTGCCGACCCCATCAGGAAAAGTCCAGTCGACATGATGGTTGCCCCAACTCCGGCAATCCGCTGTGAGCCGAAGGTGTGCGTCAAGCGACCACCTACCTGAGATCCGATTAAGGCGCCACAAGTGCTTCCAAGCAGGACAAATCCCAAGCCACCATCAGTCAACCCAAATTGATGCTTGATCTCGGGGATGCGCGGCACCCAGGCCATGGAAACAATCCCCATCAAGAGGAAGAGGTGCCAGAGCGCGTTTCGAGCGTTTGTGCCGGTGCGGATACTCACCGCGAGATTCTAGTTAGTTATCAAGTCACCCCGGTACGAATACGTGAAATTACTCATCTTGACCGTCCCCACTTGGGTCATAGCTCCGCCACTCACTTTAAAGATAGCTCCGAGTTCACCCGGCGTAAAGGGACCGCATCCTCCCGCTAGCCAGATATGAGTGCTATCTAGATATTGGGTATTTCCACAGAACTGGACGTGGACTGGGAAGGGAATCTTTGTAAGCTTCCAAGCGCCATCAACTAATTTGAAATCGAGAAACTGGGAGACCTTTGCAAAGGTGTAGTTTCCTAAAGCAGTAATTTCGTTATTGGAATCAAATCTTGCAAAGTGTTGTAGCGCGTTATCTGTGTTGAGAATCTGTTTTACCGTCTTAAGGTCAGATCCAAGTATCAAGAGGATTGATGGACTACGAAGGCTAATAAGGTATTCATTCGTCGCTTTGTTATATTGCAGTGAGTTGGCGTGGCAGATATCAATGGGCGAACTAGTCGGATTCTGCGGATCGTTAAATATCGGCATTGCATCCAAGAGCGGCTCGCTGATGCTCTTATTTGCAACAGCCCAATCCCAGAAACTGAATTCATTAACTGCCTGACCATCTTTTACCTCGGCAATGTCGCAATCAAGGACGGGGAGCTTATAGCTTCGCTTAAGCCAGCTGCTGTCTACGGTCCTTGTCACTGTCGTGATCACTACAGGGTTACCCGAAGGAGAGATTGTCATCCCGTGACCTTCTGGGAGAGATGTTCCGAATTTGGTCTGGACCTGATTTATTCTTTCGACACTTTGAAAATTGGAATCCAGCAACTTCCAAATTCCCGGCGAAGTAGCCGTCACGGAAAAATCCTTTTGCTCGAGATACGCATACGCGGGGGTCCCACCAAAACCTGGCAAGACTGGGGCATCCGTCAACTTTCTAAAGCCAATCAGGTTTCCAGGGGATTTAATGAAGAATTTAATGGCGCTCCCACGCGAGGCGATCGCGTAGCTTCCGTCCTTCACCACTGGGGTCGACAAAATGTCATCTTGGCTAATTAAAGAGGTATCACCGGAGTAAGTGATCACTGGAAAATCTGCCGGAGATGGATAAAACTCAATGAGAGGCTTTCCCGATGTATCAGAGATTACTTTGAAAGGCTTGAAGAGTGCAGACTCCGAGAGGGAGGAGCCAGAAGATAACGAAAACTGTAACCCGACCTGTGGAGGAATTACCTGGCTAGTTGATCCATTCAATATCGTTAACTTGGATGAATTGTTGAAATGCACCTCGAAATTAACAGAGTCGTTCGGGCGGTAGATGTTTAGGTACACCTTCAGAACATTGTTGGTGATTTCGGTGCTTATATTCTCAGAACTTAATACTGAGATCTTTGATACCTCCGTCGCTTGTGCCGAGGCCGAGTTGGTGCCGACCAGAAAATAAGCGACCACCATGTTGGCGATCAATAGGACTGAGGCAGTTTTGGCGCGAGGGCGCCGAGAGTTTTTTCGCATTGGAGAAGCCTAAGAGTCTGGTTGCCCCTGGCCCAAGGTTATGATGTTGTGAAAAGAGTGTGAGTTTTTGACCAGGCTCGGCTGAGCTTTCGGCTTGCACGGTTGAATGAGCCGATTGGGCTGGATTAGGCTTCCAATATGACTACACACCGCTCTGAAATCTTTGCGATCTCTGACGAATATATAGACACTGTAGGGCGCATGAGCCCGATGGGCGCAACGGCTCTAGGTATTCCAGGTTACGACCACTTGCTTGATGACTTTTCGCTGGCCGCTGAAACCAAGGTAGCCGACTATCGTCGTGAAGTGCTCAATCGCGTCAGAGCTATGACGCCCCAGGACGAGATTGATCGCATCGCTAGAGAGGTCCTCGTTGAACGGATCGAGTCTGCGCTTGCCTTATTTGATTCCAAAGAGGCTTTCATTACCTATGGTCCGATCGCAAACCCGGTCGCTGGAATCCGCTCCATCTTCACGCTCATGAGTACGGAGGGGGAGGAGGCGATTGCCAACATCACCTCTCGCCTCAATGCAATCGAGGCGGCGTTGGAATCCTGGAAGTCATTGCTAGAAGATATGCAGGCCCAGGGGCTTGGGACCTCTCGTCGCCAAGTGTTGGCAGTCGCCGAGCAATTACAAGTTCACGGCTCGGGTGGTTATTCCGAGATGGCTCGCGCGATTGATACAGAGGGTAAATACCTCGATCTACATTTAGCCGCGCAGAGTGCGCAGGCAGCCTGCCTTGCAATGTCTGAGTGGATGCGAGAAGTGCATGCACCTCGTTCGATTGACAAAGATGGGGTCGGAGCCGAGCGTTACGCCCCTTGGGCACGTTACTTCACGGGAGCAGATCTTGATCTGCGTGCAACATATGAATGGGCAGTAGAAGATCTCGCAAACATTAATGCTCGCATGTACAAAGCCGCAGAGAAGTTGGGTCTCGCAGGAAAGAGCCTCAAGGAAGTTGCCGAGTATTGCGAAGAGGCTGAACTGCATCGAATCGACGGCGAAGAGAATCTCCTCGCGAAATTGATCGAATTCACCGAGCAAGCAGTTGAGCGGTTGGATGGCGTCTATTTTGATATCGATCCACGAATTAAATTCTGTGATGCTCGCATTGCGCCTGAAGGTTCTGCCGCTGCCCCTTATTACATGCCACCGAGCGAAGATCTCTCTCGACCTGGCACCACCTGGTATCCAACGCTAGGTCACACTCGATTTAACTTCTGGCATATCGCTTCTACCTGGTATCACGAGGCCGTTCCCGGACATCATCTGCAATGTGCGACAGCTACGATTGAAAAAGATCGCCTTACTCGCTTTCAACGGACCGAGGCTTGGATCAGTGGTTACGGTGAAGGTTGGGCGCTTTACGCAGAACGCTTCATGGATGAGTTAGGCGCTTTTGAAGACCCAGCGTACGAGCTCGGATATCTTTCAGGCCAGGCGATGCGCGCCGCTCGCATCATCGTCGATATTGGGATGCACTGCGGTTACGAGGATTTTGATGGAAATATCTGGAACGCAGATTCTGCATTCGACTTGATGGTTAATCGAGCGCTGCTCGCCGAAGATTTTGCGAAGTCAGAGATTGATCGTTATCTCGGTTGGCCGGGTCAGGCGATTTCTTACAAGGTGGGAGAGCGAGTCTGGGTGCGAGCTCGCGAAGATGCTAAGCAGCGCCTCGGAGATAAGTTTGATATCAAGGCTTGGCACAACTACGCGCTCAAGATCGGGCCCATGGGACTCGATCCCTTTGAGCGCGAGATGGCAACTTATAACGGGTAGTTATTCCAAACCAGGGCAGATTGGCTTGGGGCCGCCGTTGGTATTTCCGTAACGGTGGTAGGTAATACAGACGCTCTGCTCGAGCAGCCAGCGCGGTACCTCAATATCTCCGCGCTGCGCAATTGGTCGCATATCAAGACTTATGCCTTTTGCTAACAGCGCAGCGCGTGGGGGCTCTTCATGCGATAGCCAGCGCACCTTGCCTCTTGCACGTTCGACTAACTCCGCGACGCTCTCCTCTTTACTGCTGCTGAATTCGACGGCAGCGCCGGTCAAATCCGAGATGAATTTCGCGTAGGCGGTTTCATCGCGCGCGGTTTCACTATCGAAGCGGACGATGATCGGTGCAAGCGGACGACGGTAGCGGTGGTAGTTCCGCTCTACGGCTAGACTTGTGTGGTCGATTGCTTGAGAGCCGACCTCTTTCCACCACTTCGTTGCACTGCGCTTGCCCAGATCCAAATGTTGAATTGGAGCCCAGTTGCGCAAGGTATTCACATAATGTCTGCCGCCCGCCTTAGCTGTTGCGCCAACACTGCTGCGCTTCCATCCGCCGAACGGTTGGCGATTAACAATCGCTCCCGTGATTCCTCGGTTAATGTATAGATTGCCCGCTTCGACATGTTCCATCCAATAATCAAGTTCGACTGGATCCAGAGAATGTATTCCGGCGGTGAGACCAAAGTCTGTTGCATTCTGCCATTGCACCGCGGTCTTCAAATTTGGCGCAACCATGAGCGCTAGCACCGGCCCAAACCACTCATTGCGATGGCTCCATGAGCCAGGTTTAACTCCCACTTTGATTCCGGGGCGCCATAAGTGTCCAGAGTGATCGAGTTGCTCTGGCTCAACCAGCCAACTCTCCCCTTCATCGAGGTGATGCAGAGCGCGTGAGAGATTTCCTTCTGGAGCCTTAATGATGGGCCCGACCGAAGTATTGAAATGATAGCCAGCGCCGACTTTAAGAGTGGAAACATCGTCGACGAGTTGGCGGATAAAGGCTGGATCGTTGTAGATGCTTTCGACGACAATCCCGAGACTGGCAGCAGAACACTTCTGCCCAGCATGGCCGAAGGCCGACTGCACTAAGTCCTTTACAGCCGCATCAATATCTGCGCATGCGGTGATAACGAGAGCATTCTTTCCACTTGTTTCCGCGAGCAGATTTAAATCATTGCGCCACTGCACAAACATATTGGCTGTATCAAATGCTCCAGTGAGGATCAGCGCTTTAATCGCTGGATGTGTGACGAGGTACTGACCATTCTCGTCATCAAGGCTGGGAAGAAATTGCAGTGCATCGGCCGGGATTCCCGCTGCCCAGAGTTGCCCGGCGAGTTCCCACGCGGTGGCCACAGTTTCGGGAGCGGGTTTAAAGAGGACTGGATTACCAGCCGCCAGCGCCGCGAACAAACCACCCGCTGGAATTGCATATGGAAAATTCCAAGGCGGTATCACTAAGACGGGACCGATAGGAGTGCTCTTGTCGTCGTCGATCATCGCAGCGTAGAAACGAGCGAAATCAATTGCCTCGCTTACTTCAGGATCCGCTTCCGAAACAGTCTTACCGGCATCACGTGCCATCACCGCAATACTCCGCGCTCGTTGCTCAGACATACTCGCAGCAACCTGCTCAAGAATCGAGCGACGCTCTGCCGCGCTCTTCTTGCTCCATGTCGATGCCTCGGCCGCCGCGATAGCCCTGTCGACCAGCGCCTTATCAATTACAGAGTAGGAGTACCACTGCTCGCCATCCGCACTGGGATCGGTTCCAATTCCCTGCTCCTTGGTGATCGTTTCCTTGCCGTTGATGACGACAGGAATGTGTAGCGAGTTATCTAGCTGAACTTTCGCCAGTTGCTCAGTTACTGCTGCAATAAATTTAGGTTCTGTTGGATCTCCAGATGGCTCGTTGAAGAAGCCAGCGGCGCGATCGGGCTTGAGTAGGTGGCGGCGTGATGCAGTTGTGATTGTATGGCGCTCCCGAACAGAATTTTCAAAGCGCTCCTTCTGTTCGGCAAACTTTTTGGGATTCTTTGCAATATCAAAGGCAGCCTTCAAGTAATTCTCATCCGATGTGTTTTCATCGAGGCGGCGGACCAGATAGGCAACAGCTGAAGCAAAATCATCACGACGGGTTACAGGCGCGTAGAGCAGAACTTGGTGTCCAGATTGAGTGACTGCGAGCGCCTCAGCACTAGCCATTCCTTCTAGCATTTCAATGTCGAGTTGATTCAGAACGTGTCGCTTACGCGCCACTTCAATTGCCCAGGTGAGATGGAACAAGTTGTGGCTCGCGATTCCAATGCGAACTGCCTCCGCATTCTCCGGGCGAAGTGCAGCGTCAATTAAGCGTGAATAGCTAGCATCAACGTCAGATTTTGAAGCATAAGGAGCAGCGCTCCATCCATTGAACTCGGCTTCGGCGCGCTCCATTGCCAGGTTCGCACCTTTTACAAGGCGAATCTTGATCGTCCCACCATATTTCTTGTGGCGGCTCTTCGCCCAGTTCGCTAGTTCATAAAAGGCAGCATGTGATTCCGGAAGGTAGGCCTGCAAAACGATGCCGGCTGTCATGGCTCCAAACTCGGCTTCGGAGAGGACCTTCTTAAAAGCTGCGACTGTTAGCGCGAGATCGCGGTACTCCTCCATATCGAGGTTGATAAAAGTTTTATTCTCTTGAGCGGCACGGTAGAGAACCCGCAATCGCTCACAGACCTTGGCCAGGGACCCCGCGTGATCGATAGTGACCATCTGGGCGACAACAGCCGAGAGCTTTACTGAGATGTAATCAACATCGGGTCTAGCGACCATCTCCAGAATCTGTTTGAAGCGTGTATCGGCCTCGTGTTGACCTAAAACTGCCTCTCCAAGAACATTGATGTTGAGGCGAATGCCTTCCTTAGTGCGCTGCCGCAGAATCTTGGTGAGGGCAGGAGCTTCGTAGGGGAGGATCAATCCGCGCGAGAGGGCCCGAACTCTCTGATGCACAAGTGCGATCACAAACCTGGGAAGCACTGGCGAAATAGCGCGCAATTTTTTCAAACCGATGGCATTGAAGAGTCCAAATCCACGAACCGACGCCTTCTTCGCTGCACGCGAGAAGATAGCGACCGCCTCTTTGGTGGAGTGGATGCGCATTACCTCGTCGGTCAGCGTGATCGTTACCTCGATCGCTTTTGGATCTTTAAAGAGGCGAGCGAATCTCTTTCGGTTGGCCTTATCTCTGCGAGCTCGAATCGTCTCAGCGGTGTGAATGAGGTTCCGTGCTTGGGCTACCGAAGTAACAGCGGTTGCATCGATCTTGGGGTCTGTCGGAAAGGTAGGCACGTAACCATTCTTCACCGCTACGGAAAAAAATTCACCTTTACGCCACCTGCTAGCCTCGTAATTCATCTCCTCTTGTGTTGCTATTCGTCCATGAGAGCTGTGATTGTCGGTGGCGGGATCATTGGAACGATGCACGCGGTGCTCGCCGTAGAGGCCGGTTATGAAGTAGTTCACATTGAACGCGATGCTCGGCCTTTATCCGCTTCGATTAGAAATTTCGGCCTGGTATGGGTGAGCGGTCGTGCCGCTGGTCCTGAATTGGAGATTGCGCTGCGCGCTCGCCAACTCTGGGAGGAGATCGGCTCTCGGGCGGAGATTGGCTTCCGACCACAGGGTTCGCTGACGATCGCTCAAACCGAGGCGGAGTTTGAAGTTATGCGTGCGGCGGCGGTTATGCCTGATGCGCATGACCGTGGATTTCGTATCCTTGATCGAGCTCAAGTTCAGGCACATGAGCCGGTTCTGCAAGGTAAATTTGTCGGCGCACTCGAGTGCACCAAGGATGCCGCTGTCGAGCCGAGCCTCCTACTAGGCGGGCTACGCAACTACCTAGCAAGCCATGAGAAGTACACCTGGATGCCCAACTTTGAGGTCGTCGATTTTTACCACGATGAAACCGGGAACCACGTAACCGATATAAATGGTCACAAGGTTTCAGGCGAACTCATGGCGATCTGCCCCGGTTCAGCCCATCAAGGTTTCCTCTCTGAATTCCTAGAAGGCGCACCACTACGCCGAGTGCATCTGCAGATGGGAGCCACCGTTCCGTTCGGCGCGACTCTCGGTCACTCGATCGCTGACGCAGATTCGATGCGCTACTACCCAGCATTTAAGGATTTGGCGCTTGATACTTTGGCCCCTCAGGAGCCGATCGCAGCGCAATACAAGATGCAATTGCTCCTCGTCCCCCGCCTGGATCACACCTTTACTATCGGCGATACCCACGAATATGAAGAGCCCTTCTCCCATGAAATTTTGGAGGCGCCCTACGACCATCTTCGCAACGTCATCTCCGCGATCTTTGGCGCGCCTGCACCAACGATCGCCCGTCGTTGGTCCGGAAATTACTCACAGTTAATTGGAGCGGATGGGGTCTATTACCGTCGTGAGCTAGCTCCCGGTGCTGTTGTTGTTACAGGCGGCGGTGGACGTGGAAATACCATCTCACCAGCGATTGCAGAGGAGACCATCAACTCATGGCCGAAATAAAGTTAGTAGTTCTAGATGTTGCAGGGACCACTGCCCAGGATGGCGGATTGGTAGTTAGGGCCTTCCAGATCGCGATGGAGCCAACAAACCCATCACAAGAGGAACTTCAAGAGATGACCGAGTATGTCCTTGCAACGATGGGCCAGCGGAAGATCGATGTATTTATGCACCTCTGCAAAGGCGATGCCGATGCGGCTTTTGAAGCACATGAGCGCTTCGTCACCTCCTATACCGATTTAGTCGCTGAAGGTGAACTCGAAGAGTTCGATGGCGTCAGTGACTTCTTCCGCGAACTACGCCAGCGCGGCATCGGTATTGGGATCACTACAGGATTTCCCCGTGAAATCCTCGATCCCATTATTTACGAATTGGGTTGGAGCGATTTGATTGATGTCTCTGTCGCTGCATCCGAGGTAGATCAAGGTCGTCCCGCTCCAGATATGATTTTTCGGGCGATAGATCTCTACAACAAGGCGAACGGTTTGGAAGTTCACGCGGATGAAGTTGCAGTCGCTGGCGATACTGAATCTGATATGAAGGCTGGAGTTACGGCAGGCGCTGCGGTGGTCCTTGGCGTTACGAGTGGTGCAGGTACCGAGGAACAACTCCGAGCGAGCGGTGCAACGGATATCTCGCACACCGTTATTTCGCTTCTCACCTCTATTTAGTCTCTGGGCACGTACATTCGGTAGTTGTCGACATTAGACAGTGTTTCCAATTATTAACTTTTCGTACATCAAATCAACCTCCAAATCCCCCTTTTCTGTTAACCGTCCGCAGTTGGCTACGGCTACAAATCCTTAAGGGGGACTAATGCGTAAGCAATTCGTATTTGGAGCAGTTGCAGCAATCGCTGTTGCACTTCTTCCTGCAGTATCTGCGCAAAGCGCAACTGCCGACACAACCAACTGGGCAACTTGCGCCGACGTCGCTTCATGCGGCGGAATCAGTGCACTTGTTAAGGCTGCTCAAGCTGAAGGCACACTGAACATCACAACAGTTCTTCGTAACTGGGCTGACTATGGCGATGCAGAAGATGCATACCAAGCCGCATTCGGAATTCACATCAACGATGACAACCCAGACGGTGGTTCATCCTACGAAATCAAGTCGATCCAGACCGCTCCTGCAGCAGCTCAGCCAGATGTCGTAGACATCGGAGCTTCACACATTCAGCAGGCAATGACCGGTAGCACAACAGGTGGAAGCCTCTTTGCTCCATACAAGGTCCAGACATGGAACGACATTCCTTCACTTTGGAAGGATCCAGCAGGATATTGGTTCGGTAACTACTCAGGTCAGATCGTTATCGGTTATGACGCTAAGTTGAAGGTTCACCCAACAAAGATCAAGGATCTCACAAACCCAGCATTCAAGAAGGTCGTCGGTATTGCCGGAGATCCAACAGGTGCTCAAGAGGCTCTTATCTCTGTCATGGCAGCAACAGTTGCTAACGGCGGAACATTCGACAACGTCCAAAAGGGCTTTGATTTCTACCACGGTCTCAAGACAAGTGGAAACCTCTCAGGTGCAACTGCTGACTCAACTCACATTGCAACAGGTAACCCAAAGGTCTGGTTGGACTACTCATTCAACGCACTTGGAACTGAGCAACTCGGTTCACAGATCGGTAAGACAATTCAATACGTCAAGCCATCTGATGCAGCAGTTCAGGGAACTCCTTACATCTTCGGTATCAACGCAACAGCTCCACACCCAGCTGCAGCACGTCTATGGGTTGAGTTCTTGATGTCAGAGAAGAAGGGTCACCTCGCTAAGGATCTCGCAGGAGATGAGGCAGCAAACGTTGCTGCTGGAACTCTTGATGGCGGAAAGTTGTTCAACTCTCTCATGGGTGGACAGAACATCTTCCAGCTCGGCGGAGCGGTCCCAATCGAAATCGCAGCTATGAAGGCTAAGAAGTTGCTCGTTCCATCACCAGCAACAATCTTCCAGTCAAACCCAGCTGCAGATAAGTTGACTCTCCAACAGCCTTCAGTCGCACAGCAGACAACAGCAACTGCTCTGTTGACGAAGCTCTGGCCAACACTCTAAGTAACTGACCTCTTAACTAATGGTCATTGCTGACGAACTAGCCGCTCCCACCCGTACAACGGGTGGGAGCGGTTCGTCACGCCTATCTTTCAAGTTTGACAAGAGTATTTTGGGCTTGCTCCCAATATTCCTCTTCTTGGGATATTTCTTGCTATACCCAATCGCCTCGATCATCTCTTCATCAATTCACGACAACAAGCACCACTTAACGCTCTCGCTCTACGGGAATCTATTCTCTGGTAATTATCGGACTGCTTTCACGGGTTCTTTCAAACTCGCTTTTTATTCCATGATTGTCTCTGGAATAGCTGGAGCCCTAATCTGCTGGGCAGTCGTTAAGACAAGCGGCGTTGTTCGCACCATCACGAGTTCCGCCGCGGGAGTATTAGCAAATACCGGCGGTGTTCCACTCGCCTTCATGTTTATTGCAGCCTTCGGTCAAGAAGGCCTTATTACAAAATTATTGCTCCACGTCTTCCACTGGGACCTATACGGAGGTTCATTCGACCTCTATAACTTCTGGGGAATTCTCTTGGTGTACTGCTTCTTCCAAGTTCCTCTAATGGTGATCATCTTTACTCCCGCTCTAGAGAATCTGCGTGTGGAATGGATGGAAGCTAACGAGTCCCTTGGTGGCTCAAAGGTTCAGTATTTTCGGCATGTATTAATCCCAGTGTTGCTCCCATCCTTTATCTCAGCATGCCTACTGCTCTTTGCTAGCGCATTTAGCGCCTTTGCAACGGCAGCCGCGATGTCGAATGGATCTATTCCTCTCGTTCCTCTCTTTATCGGCAACCTAGTAAATGGCAACGTCATCGCTGGTCAGGAGAATCAAGGCGATGCGATGGCAATGGGAATGGTGATCGTCTCTCTCTTTGTCATCGCCGCCTACCTTCTCCTATTGCGAGTGACGAGGAAGCGATGAAACGTCAATTTACCTGGCTCGATCGAGCGATTTTTGCTTTTGCAGCCTTCTTCTTTATCGCACCACTTATCGCAGCTGCGGAGTATTCAACTCGAGGTTATGGCAACAAGGGCCACACCTTCGCGAACTACTCGTGGATTACTCACCAACTCGGTTTCTCTGCAGCTCTGCTGACATCACTTCGTATCTCGGTGATTACGATCTTGATCGTCTTGGTTCTGGTAGTTCCAACAGTGGTTTATGTCCACCTTGGCGGGCGCAGATATCGACGTATTGTAGAAATTGTCTGCTTGCTTCCCATCGTTATTCCGGTCGTATCTCTCGCAATTGGTGCACAAGTTGCGATGCCTAAGAATTTGCAGTCGACATCGTATGAGCTCTGCTTCTTTTATGTGGTTGTGGCACTTCCTTACGTCTATCGCTCACTGGATATTGGGCTACAGTCGGTCTCACTCGGCACACTCGTTGAAGCCTCACAGAGTTTGGGCGCTGACTGGTTGAAAACTCTCACCATGGTAATCATCCCTGCCATCCGCTCCTCGACGACGGGGGCGCTCTTCATCACATTCGCACTTTCACTCGGTGAATACACACTTGCCGTGCTCCTGCACTTCCACACCTTTCCTACGTGGGCGACCAACATCTCACAAGAGAATATTTATGGCTCTATCGCAATCTCGGTAACAACTTTGGGTGGCGCTTGGATTCTTCTCGTCCTCGTCGCCTTCCTACCGCGCATTAAGAATCTACTTGGAAGAAAAGAGAGGGTCGCCTAATGGAACTCCATGGAAGCACTGTTGAATTTCGCAATGTAAAGCGGACCTTCGGTAACGTAAAGGCTCTGAACGACTTTTCTCTCACCATTAAGCCAGGTGAGTTAGTAACGCTCCTTGGTCCATCAGGTTGTGGCAAGACCACAGCTCTTCGCATCCTGGCTGGTATCGATAAGGATCACGAAGGAATTGTCGAGATTGACGGTAAGGATATGTCTTCAGTAGCGGCTAACAAGCGCAATATCGGAATGGTCTTCCAAGCATATTCACTCTTCCCTAACATGACGGCAGTCGAGAATGTGGGTTACGGATTGCGCGTGCGTGGCGTTGACTCCCATAAGCGCGATTCCCGCGCCCGCGAGCTCCTTGACCTAGTTGGACTGAGCACTCAGGCCGACCGTAGGCCTACGCAACTTTCTGGTGGCCAGCAGCAGCGTGTAGCACTCGCCCGCGCTCTTGCAATTGAACCTTCAGTGCTTCTACTAGATGAGCCACTCTCAGCTCTTGACGCTCAAGTTCGCGCTCAGCTCCGCGAAGAGATTCGTCGTATCCAGAGCAGCATCGGAATTTCGACACTCTTTGTGACTCACGACCAAGAAGAGGCGATGGCGATTTCAGATCGCGTAGGCGTCATGAACAAGGGTGTGTTGGAGCAGATCGACGAGCCGGGCAAGTTATACAACAAGCCAAAGACGTCTTTCGTCGCAGGTTTCGTAGGTCTAACAAATTACATTCCTGCTGTAATGGAATCCAAGTCAAGCGTTATTGTCTTGAACCAAGTCATTGATGTATCTGATCACTCAGTCGATGCGAAGAAGGGCGAAGAGGTCCGGGCTCTTGTGCGTCCGGAGGAGTTGCAGGTTGAGAAGGCGAGCGAAGGTGCAGTTGTCATCACCAAGTCCTTCCTAGGACCGATCACCCGCCTTGGTATCGACGCAGGAACTCCAGAATTGATCTACGCTGAAGTCACAAGCAAAGAGGCGAAGAAATTTGACACTGGTGACAATGTAAAGGTTTCAATCCATTCTGATTCAGTAATGGTCGAATACGCATAAGATGATTACGCGCGATGGTGGAATTTCTCGCGGCATCGCGAATGAAAAAGGTTGGGTCAACCTTGAGCCAAGTGCCGGAGAAGAATTAATTGGGGAGCCAGTTTCGGACGCAGCCACCCCAATCCTTTCCTTGATCCATATCTCTGATTTGCACATCTGCGATGCACAATCACCGGCACGCGTTGAGCTAATGGATCGCTTTGCTGATCCGCATCACCCGATGTCAGAGCACATTCCGTTGGTCGGGGCTTATCGCGCACAAGAGATGCTGACGGCGCAGACCCTAGAGACGATGATCCAGACTGTGAACACCATCCGTACTGGACTCTTCTCGGACCGCCCTATCGATGCAGTCGTCGCTACTGGCGATGTCACAGATAACGCGCAGGCAAATGAGTTGGATTGGTACCTCACGCTGATGGACGGCGGTGAGGTGCATCCCGATAGTGGAGATACTTCTAAGTGGGAGGGTGTGGCGCAGAAAGATCCTGCGAAGTACGATCGTAATTATTGGAATCCTGAAGGAACCCCTGAAGGGTGCGAAGAAGATTATCCCCGTGCTCTTTATGGACTTCCAACAGTTCCTGGCTTAACCGATGCAGTCCGCCAACCTTTTATTGCAACGGGATTGAGTCATACCTGGTTTGCGACACATGGAAACCATGACGCGCTGGTGCAAGGGACGGTACCTCCGGATGCGACTTTGCAATTCATTGCAACCGGTGGAGCTCGCCTTACCGACATGGGCGAGAACTTTGATCTATCAGAAGCTTTCGCAGGCTGGGGAATGGTTGGTCCCGCAAAATTAGCTTCTCCTAGTGCGGGGGTTTATCGCGAGACAACTGCAGATCCGCGCCGTCGCCTTAATGCAGCTGACGATTGGGCGAAGTTGCATTTAACCTGCGAACACAATGGCCATGGGCTCACAGAGATTAATGCTCTCGAAGGAACTAAGTATTGGTCGAAGGATCTCGGTGTTGTGCGCCTGATCTCACTCGATACAGTCAATATTCACGGTGGCTGGCAGGGATCATTGGATCAGACACAATTTGACTGGCTGAAAGACGTTCTCGCAGATCCAACTCCTAAGTACTTCATTCTCCTCTCGCACCATCCACTACATGGTCTTTTTAATGATTACGCCCCCGAGGGCGCAGATCGTCGAATTGCCATCGCAGAGTTAACCGAGGAGCTCTTGAAGCACGAACGCATCATTGCTTGGCTTGCAGGTCACGATCACGACAATCGCGTGAAGTACATCGGCGAGGAGGGCAAGAGCGGTTTCTGGCAGATCATGACCTCTTCGCTTATCGATTGGCCACAACAAGGGCGCCTTGTCGAAATTTTGGAAGATCAAGGAAGAGTTGTCATTGCGACCTCACTTATCGATCACCAAAGTCCTATTGACCTCGCTGAAGCGACGAGTAACCTTGAGAGCCCAGTGCATCTTGCGGGACTTTCGCGCATTCTCTCTGCTAATCACTGGCAACGTCGCAAAGCCAATGACTTTCACGTGGAGCTATCAGCAGGTGAAGCATCAGACCGAAATAGCTTCCTCTGGATTGATAAGACACCTAAATAGGACATGGAGGTTCTCTGGTGAACAAGGTCTATAAAGAGATTGAGGCTATCTTCACCACGGGAATTGCCGAGGAGTACCTCGGAGAAGATGTAAAACTTGTCGAACATATGTTGCAGTGTGGTGATCTAGCTAAAGAGGCCGGTGCACCTGATTACCTTGTTGTTGCGGCCCTGCTTCACGACATTGGCCATCTTCTTGTTGAGGATGCACATGCTGCTCAAGATGCCGGTATTGATATGCACCATGATGCCGTGGGAGCGCGTTGGATTGAGGAGCGCTTCCCAGCAACAGTGAGTGAGCCAGTTCGGCTACATGTGGCGGCAAAGCGTTACTTAGTTACCACCAACCATGATTACCTATCGAAACTCTCTCATGCCAGTGTGCAGACCCTGTATATGCAGGGCGGGCCGCTCAGCCAAGAGGAGGTCATCGATTTCATCTCGCGAGAAGGAGCCGAGGATGCGGTCCGAGTCCGCCTCTGGGATGACCTCGCCAAAGTGCGCGACAAGTCGACTTCGTCCCTCAAAGAGTTCGAACCGCTCATCACAGCTCTTGCCCGTCCGTAACGGCAATTAGTAACCCGTATAACAAAGTGTTTACCCAAGGTTCCTTTTCTAGTGAGGTCACGGGCACTACACTCACAAATATGGAAGTAACTGTTTACGATTCCATCAGCGCGGTTCCCGTTTACGGTGACCCAGCGCTCCAGAGCTCGACCCTCGCCCCTGTAATCCTCGTCTACTCGGATGATCAGAGCGTGCGGGCGGCTATCACGGCGGCGCTCGGCAAGCAGTTACCGGGCGAGAGCCGTGAGCATAAGGTTGTCGATTTCGCGACTGCCGATGCCTTGCGCCTCTACCTCGGCGAGAAGCGGAAGGTTGACCTCTTTATTCTCGATGGCGAGGCGGTTCCGGAGGGTGGCATGGGCCTGGCACATGCCCTTAAGGATGAGATCGTCGAATGCCCTCCCATAATGCTGATCATTCAACGTCCGCAAGATAGTTGGTTGGCTAAGTGGTCAGGCGCTGATGCCGTCATCTCCCATCCCATCGACCCATTTACCTTGGGTTCTAAGGTCGCAGAGCTCATCAAATAGCCCAATGAAGAACTGTGACGGTCGACACACCTCCTATTCTTACGGCGAATCCCGCCGTATGCTCACAGCATGAATCCTTACGTCCCGATTCTTGCGATAGGTGGGATTGGCTTCGGATTCGCCGCATTTTCAGTCGTAACCGCCGCAATCACTGGGCCCAAGCGTTATAACCGGGCTAAGGCGGAGGCTTATGAGTGTGGCATCCAGCCCTCTCCTGTAGCTCAGGGCGGCGGTCGCTTCCCCGTCAAATACTTCTTAACAGCGATGCTCTTTATCGTCTTCGATATCGAAATTGTCTTCTTATATCCATGGGCGGTCTCCTTCAATCAACTCGGCCTCTTCGGTCTCGTTGAGATGGTGATCTTCATACTTACAGTTTTCGTCGCATATGCATATGTATGGCGACGTGGCGGATTGGAATGGGATTAGCCATGGGTCTAGAAGAGCAGTTACCAACCGGAATCGCCCTCACCACAGTTGAGAGCCTCGCTGGTTATATGCGCAAGAGTTCTTTGTGGCCTGTGACATTTGGTTTAGCGTGCTGCGCAATTGAGATGATGGCTGCTGGTGGTGGTCGATATGACCTCGCACGCTTTGGAATGGAAGTTTTCCGTCCATCTCCTCGTCAAGCAGATTTGATGATCGTTGCCGGTCGCGTCTCGCAGAAGATGGCCCCCGTAGTTCGCCAAATTTACGATCAAATGCCTGGACCAAAGTGGGTGCTCTCGATGGGAGCCTGCGCTTCATCTGGAGGAATGTTCAACAACTACGCGATCGTGCAGGGCGTCGATCACATTGTTCCAGTAGATATTTATCTCCCAGGTTGCCCACCGCGCCCCGAAATGTTGATGGATGCGATTTTGAAGTTACATGAGCAGATCAGCGATGAGAAGCTCGGTGCAAATCGCGAAGCGATTATTCGCGAAGTGGAAGCGGCTGCGCTCGCATCTAAGCCGACCTTCCAGATTCAAGGGCTATTGAAGCGATGACGCAAGAGCACGGATTATTTGGCGCTAAGGGCACTGGAGACACCTCTGGTTACGGTGGGCTCGTACGCAAGAGCCATAACGAGATTTCTGCTGAGCGTCCCTATGGTGGCTACTTTGATGAAATCATGGATGAACTTGAGCGCGCATATCCGGATTTCAACGATGCGATAGAGCAGGTAGTTATTCATCGCGGTGAGTTAACGTTGCATGTCAAGGCGGCGCGTTTATTTGAGGTCGCACAGGTACTTCGCGACACACCTTCGCTGCGCTTTGAGGTCTGTCTTGGTGTAAATGGTGTGCACTATCCATCTGACAAAGATCGCGAATTACACTGCGTTTATCCTCTGCTTTCAATGACATTTAATCGCCGCATTCGCCTTGAAGTGAGCGTTCCGGATAGCAATCCGCACCTACCTTCTTTGGTTGAGCTCTGGGGCGGAAACAATTGGCATGAGCGCGAGACCTTTGACATGTTCGGAATCATCTTCGATGGTCACCCTGGTCTGACTCGCATCTTGATGCCTGATGATTGGATCGGTCACCCGCAACGTAAAGATTATCCACTCGGTGGAATTCCAGTTGAATACAAGGGTGCCACTGTGCCACCTCCAAATGAGCGGAGGTCATACCGATGACAACTAACGATCCATATGCCACCTCTCGTGAAACAACAGAGGGCCGCGTTTATTCTGTAACCGGAAATGATTGGGACTCCCTCGTTACCGAGATCGGCGCAACAAAGGAAGAACGCGTTGTCGTCAACATGGGCCCACAGCATCCATCAACACATGGCGTGCTCCGTTTAATTTTGGAACTCGAGGGCGAAACCGTTACTGAGGCTCGTGCAGGTATCGGCTATCTCCACACAGGTATTGAGAAGAATGCTGAATACCGCACTTGGACACAGGGAACTACCTTTGTAACTCGTATGGATTACCTCTCGCCAATCTTCAACGAGACTGCGTACTGCCTTGCTGTAGAGAAGTTGCTCGGCGTCACCGAAGAGATTCCGGAGCGCGCGAGTGTTATCCGGGTCTTGATGATGGAGTTCAACCGCATCTCATCACACATGGTAGCTCTTGGCACTGGCGCACTCGAACTTGGCGCACTAACTCCGATGCTCTTTGCCTTCCGTGAGCGCGAGAAGGTTCTAGATATCTTCGAGATGGTTTCAGGTCTACGTATGAATATGGCCTACATCCGTCCAGGTGGAGTTTCACAAGATCTTCCCGACGGCGCCCTCACCAAGATTCGCGAAACAGTTAAAGAGTTGCGCCATAACTTCAAGGACAATGCAAAACTTTTGATTGGCAACACAATCTGGATGAAGCGCACACAGGGCGTGGGATATTTAGATCTCGCGGGCTGCATCACTCTTGGAGTTACCGGTCCAATCCTGCGTGCTACTGGTATGCCTTGGGATCTACGTAAATCCGAACCTTATTGTGGATACGAAAACTACAACTTTGACGTGATCACCAATGATGGATGTGATACTTACGGCCGCTTCTTGATCAAGATGGATGAACTCGAGCAATCACTGCGCATCATCGAACAGTGTGTAACGAAGCTTGAGGCACTAGAGGGTGCACCTGTCGTTATTGAAGATAAGAAGATTGGTTCTCCAGCGGATCTCAAAGTGGGTCCAGACGGAATGGGTAACTCCCAAGAGCACATCGCCCACATCATGGGTCAATCGATGGAGGCTCTTATCCATCACTTCAAGATTTCAACCGAAGGCTTCCGCGTTCCTGCCGGCCAGGTATATGCAACCGTCGAATCTCCTAAGGGAGAAACGGGAGTCCACCTAGTTTCAGATGGTGGCTCACATCCTTATCGCCTCCACTTCCGCGAACCGTCATTTAACAATCTGCAATCACTCGCCGCGATGTGCGAGGGCAGCATGATTGCCGACGTTGTTGCAGCTGTAGCTTCAATCGATCCAGTGATGGGTGGGGTAGACCGCTAATGTCATTTACTACTGAAGAGCTCGCAGTGATGGATAGCATCATCGCGCGTTATCCCAAGAGCCGTTCGGCTATTATGCCGTTGCTGCACTACGTGCAGTCGATTGATGGTTATGTGACTCCTCGCGGAATCGAAACTATCGCGGAAAAACTAAATCTGGCCACCGCCGAAGTTACAGCAGTTTCGACCTTCTACACCCAATACAAGAGCGAGCCAGTTGGTGAATATCACGTTGGGATCTGCACCAACACGCTCTGCGCAGTTATGGGCGGAGATGCAATTTATGAATCGGTCTGCGATCGCCTGGGAATCAAGAAAGATCAGACCACCCCAGATGGAAAGATTTCACTTGAGCGCATTGAGTGCAATGCCGCGTGTGATTACGCCCCAGTCGTCATGGTCAACTGGGAGTTTTACGATAATCAAACTCCAGCATCAGTGAACGAATTAATCGATGGAGTGCGCGCTGGAAATCCGCCGGCTCCAACTCGTGGACCAAAAGAGTTGCGGACCTGGAAGCAGAACTCAGCAGTACTGGCTGGTCTTTCTGATGGATTAGCAGAAGAGGGCGTACAGGCTGGCGCAGCCTCTCTCCTCGGCTTGAATATCGCGAAGGCGCAGGGATCTAAATGAGCCTCTTGAACCCAGTTCTATCCGCGCATTGGGACGAAGCAGATTCCTTCACCATCGCTGGCTACCAACGTCACGATGGGTACAAGGCCCTTGCTAAAGCCCTCAAAGCGACTCCCGATGAAGTTATTGCTCAGATAAAAGAGTCAGGCCTGCGTGGTCGTGGCGGTGCCGGCTTCCCAACTGGAAATAAGTGGAGCTTCATTCCACAAGGCGATAACAAGGCGCACTATCTTGTAGTTAACGCAGATGAATCAGAACCTGGAACTTGCAAAGATATGCCGCTCTTGATGGCTAATCCACACTCTTTAATCGAGGGAATCATCATTGGTTCCTACGCAATTCGCGCTAACCACTCCTTTATTTATCTGCGCGGAGAGGTAGTCCATGTCTTCCGTCGCGTGCAGAAGGCGATCGATGATGCCTATGCGGCCGGGTTCTTAGGTAAGAACATTCTGGGAAGCGGATTTGATCTTGAACTCACTCTGCATGCCGGTGCAGGTGCGTATATCTGCGGAGAAGAGACCGCACTTCTTGATTCACTTGAAGGCTTCCGCGGCCAACCACGTCTACGCCCACCATTTCCTGCAATCGCAGGCTTGTATGCGATGCCGACCGTGGTAAATAACGTTGAGTCAATCGCCTCGGTCCCATCCATCATTCAGAATGGTGTCGAATGGTTCCAGGCGATGGGTACCGAGAAGAGCAAGGGTTACACGCTCTACTCACTCTCTGGTCATGTCACCAATCCCGGTCAATTTGAAGCGCCACTCGGAATTACTCTGCGCCAGATTCTCGAACTTGCGGGTGGAGTACGCGCCGGACACGAGCTCAAGTTCTGGACGCCGGGTGGTTCATCAACTCCGATGTTTACCGCTGACCATCTCGATGTACCTCTCGATTACGAAGGCGTCTCCTCTGCAGGCTCGATGCTCGGCACCAAGGCGCTACAGATTTTTGATGAGACCACCTGTGTAGTACGTGCCGTATTGCGCTGGGTGGAGTTCTATAAGCACGAATCGTGCGGAAAGTGCACACCATGCCGTGAAGGAACTTGGTGGTTGGTTCAGATCATGAAGGATTTAGAGGCTGGTAAAGGTAGCGAAGCTGATCTTGAGAAGCTCCTTGATCTCTGCGACAACATCGCTGGTCGCTCCTTCTGTGCTCTGGCAGATGGCGCCGTTGCGCCGATTATCTCTTCACTCAAATATTTCCGCGCTGAATACATCCTGCATCAGACCAACGGGGGTTGCCCCTTTGATCCTGTTGCATCGACGCTCTTCGAAACGGCAGGTGCATAGATGACGCCCGAGCAAGCAGTTGCAGCTGTAGATACCGTTTCTGCCATCATTGATGGAGTTGAGGTAACAGTCCCAAAGGGAACACTCATCATTCGCGCCGCCGAGCAACTTGGTATCGCGATCCCACGTTTCTGTGATCACCCACTCCTTGCTCCTGCGGGTGCCTGTCGCCAATGTTTGGTTGATGTCGAGATCAATGGTCGCGCCTTTCCGAAGCCACAGGCTTCCTGCACCATGCCCGTTGAAAATGGCATGATCGTAAAGACCCAACTCACTTCCCCTGTTGCCGCTAAGGCACAAGAGGGAATCATGGAGTTCTTGCTTATCAATCACCCGCTTGATTGCCCCGTCTGCGATAAGGGCGGCGAGTGCCCACTGCAGAACCAGGCGATGTCGGCTGGACGCTCCGAATCACGTTTTGAGGGCGAGAAGCGGACTTACGAGAAGCCAATCAATATCTCTTCACAGGTATTGCTAGATAGAGAGCGTTGTGTGCTCTGTGCACGTTGCACCCGTTTCTCGGAAGAGATAGCGGGAGATCCATTCATCACTCTTAACGAGCGCGGTGCGCTACAACAAGTGGGTATCTACGAGAACAAGCCTTTTGAGTCTTACTACTCTGGAAATACCGTACAGATCTGTCCGGTCGGCGCGCTTACTGGTGCCTCATACCGCTTCCGCTCTCGTCCATTTGACCTTGTATCCATCAACTCTGCGTGTGAGCATTGCGCCTCTGGTTGCGATCTACGCACTGATATGCGTCGCGATAAAACGCTGCGCCGCCTCGGAGGCGATGATTCTGCAGTCAACCAAGAGTGGAACTGCGATAAGGGCCGTTGGGCATTCAAGTACATCACGTCGCGGGAGCGCGTAAAAAGCCCAATGGTTCGCGGAGCAGATGGTGAACTCCACGAAGCTTCATGGCCGGAGGCGATCGCTGCGGCAACCGCTGGTCTGAAGGGCAAGCGAGTCGGAGTACTTGCAGGTGGTCGTCTTACACATGAGGACGCCTACGGTTACTCGAAGTTTGCGCGCGTTGCTCTCGGTACCAATGACATCGATTTCCGTTCTCGTCCACACTCTGATGAAGAGCGCGACTTTCTTGCAGCCGTTGTCGGAGATTTAACGACCACTTATGCTGATATCGATAAGGCAGATCAGGTTGTTCTTCTCAGTTTTGAACCTGAAGAGGAATCACCAATCGTCTTCCTCCGTATTTATCGTCAGGTACGTAAGCGCGCCATGCCGGTTGTAAGTGATGCTCCGATCGCAAGTCGTGGCAGCCACAAACTCAATGCAAAACTCGTCGCTAGTGCTGCGCAGGCAACTGGTCTCACCGCACAGAGCGTGATCTTGGTCGGAGAGCGTGCCGCCGAAGTAGAAGGCGCACTATCCGCCGCGTTGGAACTTGCGAAGAGCAGCGGAGCAAAGTTGGCATGGGTTCCACGCCGGGCCGGAGAGCGTGGTGCACTTGCTGCAGGTGCACTTGGGAATCTGCTTCCAGGAAATCGCCCGGTTGTAGATTCAGCAGCGCGCGTTGACCTCCAGAGTGCTTGGGGAGTTCCTTCGTTACCTACCACACCGGGCCGTTCTACTTCCGAGATCTTGACTGCTTTGAGTGATGGCTCACTTGATGCAGTACTAGTTGGCGGCGTTGATCCGATGGATATCTCGGCTCAAGCGTTAGAACAACTACTCAACACATTCGTGGTCTCACTCGAAATTTCGCATAGCTCGATTACCGCGATTGCAGATGTAGTACTTCCAGTCGCAGCGGTTGTCGAGAAGAGCGGTTCCTACCTTGATTGGCGCGGCACTGCACGCCGCTTCGATAAGGGCGTTGAAGACGCGGACCTCCGAAGCGATGTTCGCATCCTCTCTATATTGGCCGATGAACTAGGTGCACCTATTAATCTTCCAACGGTAAGCGCTACCGCTCGAGAGATTGAATCTCTCGGCGCATGGGATGGTGCTCGCGCCTCCTTTACGAAGCGAGAGGCAAAGGCCGCAAAATCTGACGAGTTCACTCTCGTCTCTTGGCGCTTCCTCCTCGATCTCGGCTCACTGCAACAAGGCGAGGCAAACCTTGCCGAAACTGCCAAGCAGGCCCGCGCGCACATTTCTGCCGCTGCAGCTGCAAAGCTTGGCGTGAGCGAAGAAGATCACCTGATAATTTCAAGTGAGCGTGGATCCATTGAACTTCCAGTATCTATCCGCGAGATCGCAGATGACCTGATCTGGGTGCCCCGCAACTCCCCAGGCTCTCAAGTAATTCCATCCCTTGGATTTACTAGCGGCGCAGTGAAGGTGGCGAAGCGATGACAACTACGGCGCTTATTGGTCAAGATCCAGGCTGGCTCATTCTCGTTAAAGGACTCTTTATTTTTGTCTTCTGCGTGGTCTGTACTCTCATGGCAGTTTGGGGAGAGCGCAGAATTGTTGCGCGCATGCAGATGCGCCTTGGACCCAACCGCGTTGGAAAGTTCGGTTTGTTACAGGCTCTCGCTGATGGTGTGAAGTTGGCTTTGAAAGAAGATCTCATTCCTGCCGCAGCAGATAAAGTCGTATTTATTATTGCTCCCATTATTTCGGCCACGACTTGCTTCATGGCATTCGCAGTTATTCCATTCACCGGAAAGGTCACCCTCTTCGGTCACAAGACAGCGATGCAACTCACTGACCTTCCTGTCAGCGTCTTGTATATCTTGGCAATTGCATCGATCGGTGTTTACGGAATTGTTCTGGCAGGTTGGTCATCTGGTTCTACTTATCCTCTTCTTGGCGGATTGCGCTCGAGCGCCCAGGTGATCTCGTATGAAGTTGCTATGGGTCTCTCGCTAGTCGCAGTCTTTATCTACTCGGGAAGTATGTCTACGTCTGAGATTGTTGCTGCGCAACATCAATGGTGGTTCTCAGTCATCTTGTTCCCATCCTTTGCTATCTACGTTATCTCTATGGTCGGCGAAACCAACCGCGCACCATTTGACCTAGCCGAAGCTGAAGGTGAACTTGTTGGTGGATTCCACACCGAGTACTCCTCACTTAAATTTGCACTCTTCTTCCTTGCCGAATACGTAAATATCGTCGCGGTATCTGCGCTCGCAACGACTCTCTTTATGGGTGGATACCATGCCCTCCCAGGGCTGACCTTTACCGAGAGTTGGCTAGGCGGCTGGTTCACCCTCTTCTGGTTTGTTGGCAAGGTCGTTGCATTCTTCTTCCTCTTCGTCTGGTTGCGCGGAACCCTGCCTCGCCTGCGCTACGACCAATTTATGAAGTTTGGTTGGAAGGTCTTGATTCCAACGAGTTTGATCTGGATCCTCGTGCTCGCCACCCTGCGTGTGATGTCACAGCGCGCAGTTAGTCGGATGGTTGTTCTCGGGTTTAGCATCGGAGTCGTCCTCCTTGTTGTTCTGGTGACCACGCTCTACGACCGTTCGACCGCTAAGGCAAAGGCCGCAGCGGTTCTTCCAGAGTTGCCTCTTCCATCGTTCCCAGTACCCGCCCTTCCCGGTCAATCAATTCCCGGCGAATCAAGTGTGAGCCAGATCGAAATGGTTCCGGAGTTGGAGAGCCACAATGGCTGATGAAGCGAAGAGTTTCTCTCAACAATTGCAGGGATTCTGGGTCACCTTTGCGACCATGTTTAAGAAGGTCAATACGGTGCAGTACCCCGAGGTTAAGGAGCCAACCGCTGAGCGCTTCCATGGTCGCCATCAACTTAATCGTTACGAAGATGGACTAGAGAAGTGCATCGGGTGCGAACTCTGTGCCTGGGCCTGTCCCGCTGATGCGATTTATGTAGAAGGAGCTGATAACACCGAAGAGGAGCGCTTCTCCCCGGGCGAGCGTTTCGGTCAGGTCTACCAAATCAACTACCTGCGCTGCATCTTCTGTGGTCTGTGCATCGAGGCCTGTCCTACTCGCGCGCTGACTATGACCAATGAATATGAATTGGCCGACAACGATCGCGCTAAATTAATCTTTGAGAAGGAAGATCTCTTGGCTCCATTGCGTCAAGGAATGATCGCTCCGCCACATCCTATGTATCCAGATTCCAGCCACCTGAATTACTACAAGGGTGAGATCACCGGATCACATCCATCTCAGGCTCCTTCGCAAACGCAGGAGCAAAAATAAAATGCTACATACAGCTTTCCATCTCGGACTAACGGTCGGTCGCACAGCGACACCAGAGGCCGTGCAATTTTGGATCTTGGCACCATTAGCGGTGATTGCAGCTCTGGGAATCTTGGTCGTGAAGAAAGCGGTGCACTCAGCACTTCTGATGGCGTGGGTCATGGTCACGCTGGCAATCTTTTACATCGCCCAAGACGCACTTTTCTTGGGAATTGTGCAGATCGTGGTCTACACCGGCGCGGTCATGATGCTCTTCCTCTTTATTTTGATGCTCGTCGGTGTTGATAGCTCTGAATCTTTTGTCGAGAACCTTAAAGGTCAACGAATTCCTGCGATCATCGCAGCCCTAGGACTTGGTGGGTTGATCGCATCGCTCGTAGGACGTGCCACCGTGGCAGGCCCTGCAGTAGGTCTGACTGCGGCGAACGCAGATGGAAATGTCCAAGGCCTGGCAAAGTTGCTCTTCACGCAATATGTCTGGGCCTTTGAAGTTGTTTCAGCTCTTTTGATCACCGCTGCTCTAGGAGCGATGGTCCTTGCCCACTCTCAGAAGGTGCGCTCACCATTTGCGCAGCGCGATCTCTCCATTGCGCGCTTCCGTAAATCAAGCCTGGGAGATGCCGCTGGACTTCCAGCCTCTGGCGTTTATGCCCGCCATAACGCGGTAGATGTTCCCGCGCTTCTGCCAGACGGTTCACCTGCACCAACCTCGGTTTCGCAGACCTTGCGCGCCCGCGGCGACATCATTTCCAGTTCAAGTTTTGCGCTCGAATCCATCGAAGAGCAGGAGGACTAAGTGGATATTTCAAATTACCTCTACCTCTCGGTGATCTTATTTACGATCGGTGCGCTTGGCGTTCTGATCCGTCGCAACGCGATCGTCATCTTCATGTGCATCGAGTTGATGCTCAACGCCTCCAACTTGGCTCTCGTAACATTTTCGCGCATCAACGGGAATCTTGATGGCCAGGTTGCGTCATTCTTCACCATGGTGGTTGCTGCCTGTGAGGTCGTAGTAGGACTAGCAATTATCGTCACCATTTACCGCTCCCGCCGATCGGCATCAGTTGATGATGCCAGTTTGTTGAAGAACTAATGAGAACTAGCAGCCACTTGGTATACCTCATCGCTCTTCCGCTCTTTAGTGCCGCGCTCCTTCTCCTCTTGGGTCGCATCGCCGATAAGTGGGGTCACCTCCTCGCGACTTTGATCTCGGCGACCACCTTCGGTATTGGCGTCGCAGAGTTCTTCTCGATGCATAGCCAGAGTGGCGCGAATCGCGCAGTAACTCAGAAGATCTTCGAGTGGATTTCAGTCGGCAACCTGAAGGTTGACGCCTCCCTGCTGCTTGATCAGCTCTCGGTCTGCTTCGTCCTTCTTATTACCGGAGTCGGCACTTTGATTCATATCTACTCCATTGCTTACATGGATCACGACAAAGACCGTCGCCGCTTCTTCGCGTACCTCAATCTCTTTATCGCAGCAATGCTCCTTCTCGTCCTGGGAGATTCGTACCTGAATCTCTACGTCGGGTGGGAGGGCGTAGGCCTAGCTTCCTACCTGCTCATTGGGTTCTGGAATCAAAATCCTGCTTACGCCGTCGCAGCCAAGAAGGCCTTTATTGCTAACCGAGTTGGCGATGTCGGACTCTCACTTGCCATCATGATCTCCTTTGCGCAATTTGGCACGGTCTCTTTCGCCGGCGTGCAAGCTGGCGCTCCTCATGCCTCGCCCGTTGCACTTAGCGCAATCGGTGCCATGCTCTTGCTCGCCGCCGCAGGAAAATCGGCACAGTTCCCCTTGCAATCGTGGTTGGGCGATGCGATGGCTGGCCCTACTCCGGTCTCTGCGCTTATCCACGCCGCAACGATGGTCACCGCAGGTGTCTACTTAATTACCCGATCCAACTTCATCTTTGACGCCTCATCCACGGCACGGATACTCGTTGTAACTGTTGGCGTCATAACGCTTCTCTTCGGTGCCATCGTCGGTACCGCTAAAGACGATATTAAGAAGGCACTCGCAGCTTCGACTATGTCCCAGATCGGTTACATGATCTTGGCGACTGGATTAGGTCCAGTCGGTTATGCCTTCGCCATCATGCACCTCCTGACCCACGGCTTCTTCAAGGCGGGAATGTTCTTGGGTGCCGGTTCAGTCATGCATGGCATGGAAGATGAAGTAAATATGCGTAAATACGGTGGTTTGGCGAAGTTGATGCCTATCACTGCCGTGACATTCGGTTTGGGATACCTAGCGATTTTGGGCGTTCCACCATTCGCAGGCTTCTACTCCAAAGATAAGATCATCGAGACCGCTTTCAATCAAGGCGGCGGCAAGGGAATTCTCCTCGGCGGTGCCGCACTTATTGGCGCAGGTATCACCGCTTTCTATATGACCCGCGTCGTTGTACTCACCTTCTCCGGCGCACGGCGTTGGAAAGAGGGAGCGCACCCGCACGAGAGTTCAATTCTTATGTGGGCACCTATGGTGGTGCTCGCCATCGGTTCGGTCGCCTCTGGCTTCCTCTTAAGTTTTGGAAGTTCCCTAGTTAATTGGTTGCAACCCGTGGTTAACGCATCTAACTCTGTCGGTGGCAAGGAGTTGATGAACCCTTGGGTGGTTTCACTTCTTGCTCTCGCGGTAGTTGTTCTGGGCGCCGGATATGCAATTACTAAGTACCGCACGGTTGAAGCTGTTGCTCCCGAGAAAGTTTCTATCTTTACCAAGGCGGCACGCAAGGATCTCTTCCAAGATGACGTTAATGATGCGCTCTTAGTAAAGCCGGGCAAAGCCCTGACCTTGGGCTTGGTTGCCACCGATAACTATGTAATTGATGGTGCGGTGCGGTTAGTCGGATGGGTTCTCTCTGAAATTTCGGATGTGCTTCGGAAAATTCAGAACGGTTATGTGCGCACGTACGCGCTGATCATGTTGGCAGGCGTCTTCATCGGTGCCCTAATAATCTGGGTGGTCACTGTATGAACCTCTTAACGATCACAATTCTTCTTCCACTCGTCGGTACCGCTGCTCTGGCAGTGGCACCGCGTGGCAATACTCAGATAATAAAGATCATCGCACTTGTCTCCTCCCTCATAACTCTCGTCAGCTCACTCTTAATGTTGACGAAGTACAAGTTCGGTGTCACTGGATTCCAGTTGGTCTCTTCTCACACGTGGTTCAAGGTATTCAATATTAATTATGCGGTGGGAATCGATGGACTCGCGCTCGTATTGATCCTTCTCACCACTGTATTGGTTCCTATCGTTGTAGTCGGTGGATGGAACGAAGCTGAAGGCGGACGCTGGAGCGTAAAGACCTTCTACATGCTGATCCTCGTCCTTGAGATGTTTATGGTTGCCGTATTCGCTGCAACGGATGTCTTCCTCTTCTACGTGATCTTTGAAGTCATGCTTATTCCGGTCTACTTCCTCATCGGAGGTTATGGCCGTGGCGATCGTGCTGCTGCCGCCCTCAAGTTCCTGCTCTATAGCCTCTTCGGTGGCCTCTTGATGTTGGCCGCGGTGATCGGGATCTTTGTAATCTCGATCAAGCAAGGTCCAGGGTCATTTGACGTTACAACCCTCTCGCACCTCAAGATCAGTCATAACACCCAAGACTGGCTCTTCTTGGGCTTCTTCATCGCCTTCGCTATCAAGGCGCCGCTCTTTCCTTTTCACACGTGGCTCCCCGGAGCAGCGCGCTCGGCAACTCCCGGAACGTCGATTCTGGTCCTTGGAGTTCTCGACAAAGTTGGCACCTACGGAATGATCCGTTTCTGCTTAACCTTGTTCCCCGAGGCAACAAAGACTTTTGCTCCGTACATCATCGCGCTCTCGCTGGCATCGATCATTTATGGAGCCTTCCTCGCGATCGGTCAGAAAGACCTCAACTCGCTCATCGCATTTACTTCGATCTCGCACTTCGGGTTTATCGTCTTGGGAATCTTTGCTCTGACAAGTCAAGGAATTACAGGAGCGTCGCTCTACATGGTCAACCACGGATTCTCGACCGCTGCGCTCTTCTTAGTGGGTGGTTGGATGATCCAACGTCGTAAGTCCACTCAAGTCGAAGACTTTGGCGGACTACAAAGAATTACCCCCGTCATGGCTTGGTGCTTCTTTATTGCTGGCCTGTCGGCGCTTGCCCTTCCTGGACTTTCCAGCTTCGTCAGCGAATTCTTGGTACTGATTGGAACATTTACTCGCTACCCAGCGGCGGCAGTCATCGGCACACTTGGAATTGTGATGGCTGCGCTTTATGTTCTCATCTTGGTGCAACGTTCCCTCCACGGCTCCTTGCAAGCAGGCAATGAAGATACCCCTGATCTCAATTGGCGTGAGAAGGTTGCTATCGCTCCAGTGATTGTTGCCTTAGTTCTCCTAGGTTTCTACCCCAAGCCAGCAATTCATCTCATCAATCCAGCCACGAGCCAGGTAATGGTTGCGGCCCAATCAAGTGACCCAACTCCATTGGCAGGTCGATAATGTTGACTACACCGGCTCTTAATTACAACCTACTTGCTCCAATCCTGATCGTTTTAGGGGGAGCGCTCCTCGGGGTACTTGTTGAGGGATTTATCGGCAAGGCCTACCGCGCGCGAATCCAAATTGTTATCGCCTTGGCTTCGATTGCAGCGGCGCTGGGCTGGGTCATCTCTATTCACAATGTAACTTCACAATCTGCCGCGGTCGATTCTGTCTCGATCGATGGCGGTGGGCTATTTATGCAGGGCGCGATCTTGGCACTGGCCTTCGTTGCTCTCCTCTTCTTTACCCAGAACGATCACTTTGCTCCCCAAGCATCAGCTCTACCTGGATCAGTCGAAGAGGCCGAGGCAATTCGCGCCGGCGTACAGATGACCGAGATCTACCCACTCGTTCTCTTTGCAGTTTCGGGAATGTTGCTCTTCCCAGTCGCGCACGATCTGATCACTCTCTTCGTCGCACTCGAGGTTCTTTCAATCCCGCTCTACATCATTACTGGGTTAGCGCGTCGGCGTCGCTTACTCTCGCAGGAGGCGGCTCTTAAGTACTTTTTGCTGGGTGCCTACTCTTCTGCCTTCTTCTTATTCGGTGGCGCCTTCCTCTATGGATTTTCGGGAAGTCTCTCGCTGGGCGTAATTCGTACCGCCGCTGCTACCCCTGGCAGCAATCACATCTTCCTCTTCCTCGGTGTCCTCTTTATGTCGGTAGGCCTCCTCTTTAAAGTGGGAGCGGTTCCCTTCCATTCGTGGACTCCTGATGTCTACCAAGGAGCCCCAACCCCAGTAACAGGATTTATGGCCGCCTGTACCAAGGTGGCAGCGTTTGGCGCCATGTTCCGTATCTTTATTGTTGGCTTCGGCGCGATACAAACTGACTGGCGTCCACTCTTCGTTGGCGTAGCAATTGTCACTATGGCGGGTGGAGCCATTGCGGCGATCGTGCAACGCGATGTTAAGCGCACTCTTGCTTACTCATCAATCACTCATGCGGGCTTCTTGCTCGCTGGCGTGATCGCGCTCAGCAAGGCCGGTCTCACCTCGATGATGTTCTATTTAGTTGCTTATGGATTTGCAACCATCGGCGCTTTCGGAATTGTCACTTTGGTCCGCGACTCCACCGGTGAGGTCAATGACCTCAATCGTTGGGCTGGTCTTGGCAAGAAGTCTCCGGGGATCGCGACAGCTTTTGCTCTCTTCTTGATGAGCTTTGGTGGAATTCCACTCACGGCGGGCTTCATAGCGAAGTTCTCAATCTTCACCGCTGCTTACGCTTCGGGGAATATTGCGATAGTAGTTGTTGGTGTTCTCTCCAGTGCGATCGCGCTCTTCTTCTATCTGCGCGTAGTGCTCATCATGTTCTTCAAGGAACCTACAGATGAGACAGTGACGGTGGCAGTTCCATCATTCTTAGTAAGTACGGGAATCGTGATCTGCTTTGTAATAACCTTAGTCTTAGGTGTTTATCCAAACTTGCTCTTCAATCTTGCTAACACGATGACCACGCTGGTTCCGTAATTAATCCCCAGTTACTTCACTAAAGGGATTTGATTCACCGCGCGGTTCGGGGTGATCGTAGAAGTCTTGGATTATTGGAATAAGCAAGTGCGGCTTTACTTTGTGAGTGGCGTGCGGCGATCCAGGAATTATGGCAAGTCGACCATTGGGTAGCGCTTCATAGAGATCGACGCCATGATGCGGACTAAATGGCTCGTCATCTCCATTCACGACAAGCACGGGACAAGTGATTGTCGCCAACTCCTCTGGAGTCATATTGGGTTCGCTACCCCAGACCTCGTACGCCTTGTAAATAATGCGATCTAAGGTCTCGGGGGAATCAGGTGAGCGCTCGGCAAATTCAGCGCGATTCTCATCGCTGATGGTGATCTCTCCTCCAATAGTGAGGCCAGCATCCCAGGTGTAATTGGTGCCAGTAGCGATAATCGAGAGAACCAGATCAGGGCGCGCAATTGCGACCAAGAGAGCGATGATTCCTCCATCGCTATGTCCCAGTAGGTGCGTTGGTGCGCCGATAACATCTTCGATATAGGCAATTGCCTCATCGCGTTGGAAATCAAAGTGGTAAAAGCCATCGCGAATGCCGGTGCGGCCATGAGCGGTACGGTCATATCCATAAACTCGAAAGCGATCTTCGACCGCAGGAAGGATATGGGGTGCGAAATTCTCAGTCGCGCTTAGCCCTCCATGAAGGAGGAGTAAAGGTTCCCCGTTATGAGAATACTCAACGCTCCATGTCTGATGACCACGAAGATTGATGTAGGACATCAGGATTAGATGGAATCCATGATGTGGCGATTGCCACGATCGAACGTGAAGTAGTTCCAACTCCAGTCAGCGATTGTGCCAATTCGGTTACGCCCACCCATGAGGTAGAAGAGGTGAAGGAAGAGCCAACCAAACCATGCGATTGGGCCGCTGATCTTGAGTTTTTTAACTTGAATGATTGCCTTGTGGCGACCGATTGTCGCCATCGCACCCTTATCTTTGTAAACAAAATTCTGTAACGCCTGTCCTTTAGAAAGACGCTTGATCTGAGCCGCAACGAAACGACCTTGTTGCATCGCAACCGGAGCTACCTGAGGAAGGAAGCGACCGTTAGCTCCGCGAGCGCCCGCGCAATCTCCGACCGCCCAGATATATGGGTAATTTGAAACTTGGAGAGTCTGATCAGTCTTCAGACGAAAGCCCTCAGTAGGCACGTTGAGATCATAAATGGCTGGTGAGCTAGTAACGCCCGCCGCCCAGACCATCACATGGGCGCGCATCGATGTGCCATCGACGAAGTTAATCTGGCCCGACTCCAGCGACTTCACAGCAGTTTTAAGCATCAAGTTGACGCCCAACTTCTGTAGTTCGTTCTGCGCCTTGTCTGTAAGAGATTGATCGAACATTGGTAGGACGCGAGGCCCGGCTTCGACGAGATAGACATCGATATTGGCTGCGGCTTCTGCTTGATCGTTGTGGAGTGGACCTCTGATGAGTTCACCAAGCGCTCCAGCCATCTCGACGCCGGTCGGTCCACCGCCTACGACAACGACCTTTAAACGAGTGTCATCTTGAAAGCGACAGAGATCTTCATAACGGCGCATAATTTCAGAACGGATCATCAGAGATTCGTGGATGGATTTCATACCCAGCCCGAACTCACTCACACCGGGAATTCCAAAGTCTGCGGTAACGGAACCGAGGGCGACTACTAGGTGGTCAAAGGGGATGACTTCGCTGCTATCGAGTTTTACAGTCTTGTTCTTGTGATCAACTGAAATCGGGGATCCCATGTGGAAGCGACCGCCCGTTTTACGCAGCGCGCCACGGATGGGGTAGGCGATGTGGTCCGCCGCGATTCCGGCGGTTGAAACCTGGTACAAAAGGGGCAAGAAGGTCTGATAGTTATTGCGGTCAACGACTGTGACATCAGCATCGTGGCCGAGGGCCTCCGCCGCAGCGAGGCCGCCAAAGCCTCCACCCAAAATTACAACGCGCGGTTTCGCCATCAACCTACCCTTTTCATCTCACCGAACTAATGTGCACAGTCTACTGTTTATGACATGAGTGCAACTCCAGAGCTACGCAAGGTCCTCGTCACGGGCGCCTCTGGGTATGTGGGAAGTCGATTAGTTACCGCGCTTTTGAGCCACGGCATCGATGTTCGCGTTCTTGTTCGAGATCCGGCAAAGATCGTGGGGCAACCTTGGTATGAGAAGGTAGAAGTCGCAGTCGGAAGTGCTACCGATCACGCCCAAATATTGCACGCTCTTACGGGGGTGCACACTGCTTTCTACTTACTTCACTCAATCGGAGCCGGTCCGCGCTTTGATGAGGTCGAGAGAAAGATGGCTCTCACTTTTGGAGAAGCCGCTGAGGAAGCTGGTGTGTCGCAGATCGTATATCTTGGAGGAATCGTCAGCAGTGGCGGAAATAAGGCCAGTCAGCACTTAGCATCACGAGCGCACACAGGAACCGCGCTAGCAGAGTTTAAAGTGCCGGTGCTGCAGATGCGAGCAGGCATCATCATCGGATCTGGATCTGCATCATTCGAAATGATTCGACACATGACGCACCGCCTGCCCGTGATGATCACACCGAAATGGGTGAGCAATCGCACCCAACCGATAGCAATTCGTGATGTTCTGTATTACTTAGGTCAAGCGGCGGAGTTGCCGCAACCAGTGTCCGGAACCTTCGATATCGGTGGGCCAAACATATTTACCTATGGAAACCTGATTAAAGAATTTGCGAAGGTTGCTAAGTTGCGACGTCGGGTGATCATTAAAGTTCCCTTCCTCTCGGTCTGGCTTTCGAGTTTATGGATTGGGCTGGTGACTCCAGTTCCGGTTGCACTCGCTAGGCCGTTGGTTGGTTCACTTGTCAATGAATCAGTGGTGGATCAACGACAGTCGATTTCTCAGATCATTCCGCCACCATCATCTGGATTACTTACGGTGGATCGCGCATTTGAATTGGCGCTCTCTAAGGTTGAGCATCACGAGGTCGAATCACGCTGGTCCGACGCTAACGCCTTTATGCCGCCATGGCAGAAGACTCAATCCGACCCCGCTTGGGCAGGTGAGGCTGAGTATCACGACGAGCAAGTGGTCTACACCAAGGCTTCACTCACATCCCTCTGGCAGAGCATTGAAGAGATTGGTGGAGATCGCGGTTGGTACGGGGCCGATGCTCTTTGGTGGTTGCGCGGTTTGTTGGATCGACTTATAGGCGGTGTCGGCTTACGCCGCGGCCGGCGCGACCCAAGGTATCTGCGCCAGGGTGAGAGCTTGGATTTCTGGCGGGTCGAGAGTCTGCGGGCCAATCATCAGCTGACTTTGTATGCCGAGATGATCTTGCCCGGCAAAGCATGGTTGCAATTTACGGTAGATGAGGTCGAGCACGAGGGGCAGACCCTTCGCCGTCTCAATCAACGCGCCAGTTTTCAGCCAAAGGGGGTTGGCGGGCACCTCTATTGGGGGCTCGTCCTACCCTTCCATCGACTCATCTTTCCGAAGATGGCGAAGAACATTTTGAAAGAGGCGGTTCACAAGGATCGAAAGGCCAGTGGCGAGAGCGGCAACACGAAGGGCGCCGCCGGCTGATTACCGAGAAATGTCGTATCTGAGACTTATTATCAGAGCATGGAATCGCAGAGGGCTACGAGTGCAGATCGGGTTGTTAGCGCCGGACTTACCGAGCTTGAGGTAAAGATTCTGGATTTCGAAAAGCAGTGGTGGCGCTACGCCGGGGCAAAGGAGTCCTCCATCAAGGAGCTCTTCAATCTCACCCCTCCTGCCTATTACCAACTCCTCAATAACCTCATCGACCGGGAGGCTGCCCTGCTGGCCCAACCCATGCTGGTTAAGCGGCTACGCCGCCTGCGCGAGAGCCGTACAGAGGCTCGCGCCGCTGGTTTTCGCCTCTAATAACCCCATTTAACGCTCCCTCTACCCCCATTTCGCCTGCCCTCGTTTGGCAGTGCTCCGCCCCTTTAGGTACAGTTTGGTTAGCACTCTCGCCCCTACTCTGCTAATTGCCACAGGCTAATTGCCACAGGCTGATTGGTGGGGCCAGGCGAGGTGGAAATCCAAGGTTGCCGAGATAAAAGATAAAGGGAGCACATCATGGCAGTTGCCATTAAGCCACTTGAAGATCGCATCGTCGTCAAGGCCAATGCGGCCGAGCAGACCACAGCGTCAGGTCTGGTCATTCCAGATACCGCTAAAGAGAAGCCACAAGAGGGCACAGTTGTTGCCGTGGGCCCAGGTCGCTTCGACAACGGCGTACGTATTCCGATCGATGTAAAAGTTGGAGACGTTGTTCTTTACAGCAAGTACGGCGGAACAGAAGTGAAGTACAGCAACGAGGAGTATCTCGTTCTCTCTGCCCGCGATGTTCTAGCAATCATTGAGAAGTAAGCGACATGGGTAAAACACTTTCATTTGACGAGAAGGCTCGTCGCTCGATGGAACGCGGCGTAAATATTCTCGCCGATACCGTCAAAGTTACCCTCGGGCCTCGTGGTCGCAACGTTGTCCTTGCTAAGGGTTACGGCGCGCCGCTTATCACCAACGATGGTGTCACCATCGCGAAAGAGATTGAACTAGAAGATCCAGCAGAAAATATGGGCGCTCAACTTGTTAAGCAAGTTGCTGAGAAGACCAACGATGTTGCTGGTGATGGAACCACAACCGCGACCGTTCTTGCTCAAGCCATGGTCCGCGAAGGTCTACGTAACCTCGCTGCCGGCGCTCAGCCAATGGATATCAAGTTCGGTATTGAAGCCGCTGTCAAGGCGATCTCCGAAGAGTTAAAGAAGAATTCGACTCCGGTATCTGGCAAAGAGCAGATCGCGGATGTTGCGACGATCTCGGCGCAAGATAAGGCGATCGGCGATCTCATTGCTGAAGCGATGGATAAGGTCGGCAAGGATGGCGTCATCACAGTTGAAGAGTCATCCACCACCGGTCTTGAACTCGACTTCACTGAGGGAATGCAATTCGACAAGGGTTACATCAGCCCATACTTCGTAACGGATTCAGATCGCATGGAGACTGTTCTCGAGGATGCTTTCATCTTGATCTCAGGACAGAAGATCTCTTCGCTTTCTGACATCCTTCCTGTTCTCGAGAAGGTGGCTCAAGCTAATAAGCCGCTTCTAATCATTGCTGAAGATGTCGAAGGCGAAGCGCTTTCAACTCTTGTGGTCAATCGCATGCGCGGAACATTCACTTCGGCCGCTGTTAAAGCCCCTGGTTTTGGCGATCGCCGCAAGGCAATGTTGCAAGATATTGCGATCTTGACCGGTGGTCAGGTCATCACTCCTGAGGTCGGCCTCAAGCTTGATCAGGTAACGCTTGATCTTCTTGGTAAGGCGCGTCGCGTTGTTATCACCAAAGATGCAACCACGATCGTCGATGGCGCAGGAGATAAGGCTGAAGTTGCAAATCGCGTTAACGAGATTCGCAATGAACTCGCTGCCACCGACTCTGAGTGGGATCGCGAGAAGTTGCAGGAGCGCGTAGCAAAGCTTGCTGGTGGAGTTTGTGTCATCAAGGTTGGCGCACACACCGAAGTTGAACTCAAAGAGAAGAAGCATCGCCTCGAAGATGCAATCTCAGCTACTCGCGCGGCGGTAGAAGAGGGAATCGTGGTTGGTGGAGGTGCAGCGCTGGTTCATGCTGCTGCGGCCATCGAGAATGATCTCGGCTTCGAGGGCGATCGTGCAGTTGGAGTTCGTCTCGTCCGTAAGGCATGTGATGAGCCACTACGTTGGATCGCAGAGAACGCGGGACATGAAGGTTATGTGGTTGTAGCAAAGGTTCGCACCCTGGGTGCTAACGAGGGCTTTAACGCTGCAACAGATGTCTATGAAGATCTCGTCAAGGTGGGCGTCATCGATCCAGTAAAGGTAACGCGCTCGGCGCTCGCCAATGCTGCTTCGATCGCCGCTATGTTCATCACCACTGAAGTTCTCGTTTTCGAGACTCCAGAAGATGAGCAGCGCGAGCAGGCGGCTGCTGCCGGCCACTCACACGGTCCTGGTGGACACAGCCACTAAAGGAAGTAGAAATTAAAAAGCCCCAGTCATCTCGACTGGGGCTTCTTTGTTGCGGTTTTTTAAGAGGCTGGAGTTAGGACAATCTTTGGACGAGAGGAGATCTCACTCTGTTCAATGATTGCTTGGCGATCATCTTCAGATAAGCCACCCCATATGCCATAAGGCTCTTGAACCGCGAGCGCATGGCGCCGGCAGGCTTCGATAACGGGGCATGTGGCGCAGACCGCCTTGGCAGCTGCTTCGCGATTGGCGCGGCGAGGGCCGCGTTCGCCATCTGGATGAAAGAACATCTCTGTAGGTAACTCTTGGCAGGCACCTTGGTACTGCCACTCCCACTCCGATGCGACCGGACGGGGAAGTCTTGAAATCTCGGCCATCTTGCCCTCCTTCATGCTTGGAACCTGACTCTACAATCGTTGCGTAGGTTGTTCAACCAAATCGACTGTGATTTGAGTGATAACCCTTCGATTCATAAACGCTCCAACTGGCGTAAATAGTCCCGTTCTAGGACGATTAGTGCATGTCTCCTGAATCACATCTTCTTGAGCCTTCTGTAGGGGAGCCAGAGCTGCTCCGCCTTTCGGTCGCTGCCGTAGCACGTCGCTTAGGCGTTGCACCGGGAACGCTACGGACCTGGGATCGGCGCTATGGCCTGGGCCCGACAGAGCGCACTGCTGGCGAGCATCGAAAATACTCGAAGGCGGATTTGGCTCGTCTCCTTTATATGCACAAATTGGTCATTTCGGGCGTCTCTCCTGCCGAGGCGGCACAACTTGCCGTCAGCCATGTTGATGACACTCCAGATCTAGAGTTGCGCGCGCTGCCACTGGTCAACACAGAGTTGGTAAACGCCCTCTTGCGCGCAGCGCGATCTCTCGACCGAATCTCCGTGGAGCAAATTATTCGCACTCGGATCAACGAAGATGGAACGGCCTTGACCTGGACCAATTTGCTCGTTCCCATGCTCTCTTTGATTGGTGAAGAGTGGCAACGTAGCGGCGAAGGAATTGCCAGCGAGCATATGGTCTCTGAGGTAATCAAGAAAGTCTTGAGCGAACGGATCTTCGTAGAGAAGCCACGCAATGAGCTACCGGCTCTCTTGGCCTGCGTTGGTGAAGAGATGCACTCTCTCGCTATAACTGCGCTCGCTGCGGCGCTCGCCGAAGAGGATATCCAGGTGCAGTTCCTCGGGGCGCGCACCCCTGTGGAAGCGATCGGCGAGGTAGTTCGGCGCACCGCTCCACCTGCAATCTTCCTTTGGGCGCAACTGCCCGAGAACGCCCTCATCTCAAAGCTAGCCGCGCTTCCTGTAGTGCGTCCAACGCCACGAATTATTCTCGGCGGTCCCGGTTGGGAAGGCACAGAGTGGGATGGCGCTTTCTTCGCTCCCGATTTGATCGCGGCCTGCAATGAGATCTCGCATGCGCTCGGCCTGCAGAGCGGCGCGCTTTAAAGGGAGTTATTTCTAACCCCTAGACTTACCCAATGATGGATAAGGCCCGCGACAAAGTCATCCTTTTGGGTCTGACCTACGATGATGTCCTCCTCCTTCCTGACGCTTCAGAGGTCGTTCCTAGCGAGGTCAACACCGAAACTCGTCTGACCCGCAACATCACCCTCTCAGTTCCAGTGATCTCTTCCGCGATGGATACTGTTACCGAGTCTGCGATGGCTATCGCGATGGCTAAGGCTGGCGGAATTGGAATCTTGCACCGCAACTTGGCGATCGCCGATCAAGTTGAGCAGGTGAAGTTAGCGAAGGCGCACGGTCTGGTTGGCGCCGCAGTTGGGGTTGGAGAAGATGGCTACACCCGTGCCGTTGCATTGATCGAAGCAGGTGTCGATGTCATCGTTGTTGATACAGCACATGGACATCACCGCGGAGTGCTTGAAGCAGTTTCTCGAATCAAGAGAGAGTTTCCGCAGGTCGAACTAATCGGTGGCAATGTGGCGACCCGTGCCGGCGCGCAGGCGCTCATCAACGCTGGCGTTGACGCCGTCAAAGTAGGTGTTGGTCCAGGTTCAATCTGTACAACACGAGTGGTCGCCGGTGTCGGAGTCCCACAGCTCACAGCCATTATGGAGGCGCACAAGGCCTGCGTGACGGCTGGAATTCCACTAATCGCCGATGGCGGTTTACAGCACTCCGGTGATATCGCCAAGGCGATCGTCGCAGGGGCAGACACAGTGATGCTCGGGTCTCTCCTTGCCGGTTGCGATGAATCTCCAGCTGACTTGATTGAGATTAACGGGAAGAAGTACAAGGGTTACCGCGGAATGGGATCTCTAGGGGCGATGCAATCTCGCGGGGAGCAGAAGTCATACTCCAAGGATCGCTACATGCAAGATGATGTCTTGGCCGAAGATAAGTTGGTCCCCGAAGGGATCGAGGGCAAGGTGAAGTACAGCGGACCAGTATCAGCTGTCGTCCACCAGTTAGTTGGCGGGCTTCGGTCCGGAATGGGTTACGCAGGCGCAGCAAATATTGCCGAGCTCAAGAGCAAAGGCCAGTTAATTCAAATCACTGCAGCAGGGTTGCAAGAGAGCCATCCACATGACATCTTCGATGTAGCAGATGCACCTAACTATCGCGGCGCTAACTAGGCCATGGAAAGCACTGAGGAATCGCAATGAATGAGATTGAAATCGGACCCGGAAAGCGCGCCCATATCGCCTACTCCTTTGACGATATTGCGATCGTTCCAAGTCGGCGTACCCGCGATCCTGAAGAGGTCTCTATTGCCTGGCAGATCGACGCCTATAAATTTGGACTACCAATGTTGGCCGCTCCAATGGATTCAGTTGTCTCACCCGAGACCGCTATCGCAATAGGAAAATTAGGTGGCCTCGGAGTCCTTAATCTAGAGGGTCTTTGGACGCGCCATGAAGATCCACGCATCCAACTCGGCGAGATCGCATCACTTCCACAAGAGCAGGCGATATCTCGCATGCAAGAGTTGTATGCGGCCCCCATTCAGCCTGAACTCATCAAATCTCGCATCGCCGAAATTCGAGCAGCAGGAGTAACTGTCGCAGCTGCGCTCTCACCGCAACGCACAGCTGAGTTACATGAAGTAGTTGTAAAGGCCGGGGTCGATCTCTTTGTTATCCGCGGGACAACTGTCAGCGCGGAGCACGTTTCGTCAAAGACCGAACCACTCAACCTCAAGAAATTTATTTACGAACTCGATGTCCCGGTGATTGTCGGAGGTTGCGCTACAGCAACGGGTGCTCTGCACCTAATGAGGGCAGGCGCCGCCGGTGTGCTCGTCGGATTTGGTGGCGGAGCCGCGCATACCACCCGCACCGTGTTGGGAATTGCCGTACCTATGGCATCGGCCGTAGCCGAGGTAGCCTCAGCTCGCCGCGACTACATGGATGAATCTGGTGGCCGCTACGTTCACGTTATCGCTGATGGCTCTGTCGGTCGCAGCGGTGATATTGCCAAGGCGATCGCTTGCGGCGCTGATGCTGTCATGATGGGAAGCCCACTAGCGCGCGCTATTGAAGCACCGGGTAAGGGCTGGCACTGGGGCCACGAAGCCCATCACTCCGAACTTCCACGCGGGGATAGAGTCCATGTCGGCACCGTTGGAACGTTGGAGGAGATTCTTACCGGACCTTCCCATACGGCTGATGGATCAATGAATCTCTTTGGCGCGTTGCGTCGTGGAATGGCCACCTCCGGCTACTCCGATCTCAAAGAGTTCCAACGCGTAGAAGTCGTTATTCACCGTGCCTGATCTCGTACTGGTCGTTGATTTCGGCGCACAGTACGCGCAACTGATCGCTAGGCGAGTCCGTCAGGCAAATGTTTACTCCGAGATCGTTCCCTCTTCGATCTCAGTAGCAGAAATCATTGCGAAGGCCCCTAAGGCGATCATCTTGAGCGGTGGGCCATCGAGCGTCTACGCTGCGGGTGCTCCTACTATCGATCCATCACTTTTCGAACAAGATATTCCCACCTTTGGAATTTGCTACGGCTTTCAGGTTATGGCGGCGGCTCTCGGGGGAGTAGTTACTCAAACAGGCAAGTCAGAATTTGGTCGCACCTCGATGCAGCATGATGGCAATTCCAAATTGCTTGGTGGATTGAATAGGGATTCACGGGTCTGGATGAGTCACGGCGACTCTGTCACCACAGCCCCTACCGGCTTTATCGCTACTGCCCACACCGAAGACACTCCGATTGTCGCATTTGAAAATAGCGATGCCTCTTTAGCTGGCGTGCAATTTCACCCCGAAGTTCTCCACTCTGAGAATGGTCAAGAGATCTTGCGTCGTTGGCTCATCGATATTGTTGGATGTCAGCCAACGTGGACCAGTGAAAACATAGTTGCCACAGAAGTTGCGAAGATTCAAGAGTTAGTTGGAGATCGACATGTAATCTGCGGATTATCTGGCGGCGTTGATTCTGCTGTTGCAGCTGCAATTGTACAGAAAGCGATTGGACATCAACTTACCTGCGTCTTCGTTGATCATGGTTTGTTGCGCGAGGGCGAAGCTGAACAGGTCGAAGAGGATTTTGTTGCAGCAACGGGAGTTGCACTCAAAGTCGTTGATGCTCGCGAAACTTTTATGAACGCCCTTGCGGGAGTAACTGATCCTGAAAGCAAGCGCAAAATTATCGGCGCAGAATTTATTCGCGCTTTTGAAGGCGCCGCTCGAGAAATTTCAGAGCACGAGAGCGTTGATTTCTTAGTCCAGGGCACTCTCTATCCGGATGTTGTTGAATCCGGCGGAGGCACTGGCACAGCAAACATTAAGTCGCATCACAATGTTGGTGGACTACCCGATGATCTGCAATTCACGCTCATCGAACCACTTCGCACGCTCTTTAAGGATGAGGTGCGTGAAGTAGGCATAGAACTAGGACTTCCTGGGGAAATAGTATGGCGCCAACCCTTCCCGGGTCCCGGCCTCGCTATTCGCATCATCGGTGAAGTTACTGAGAATCGTCTTAGTATTCTTCGGAAGGCCGATTTGATAGCCCGCGAGGAGTTAAAATTAGCGGGTCTAGATCGAGAGATCTGGCAATGTCCAGTTGTACTGCTTGCAGATGTACGAAGTGTCGGTGTGCAAGGTGATGGTCGAACTTATGGTCATCCAATTGTTCTTCGCCCGGTATCAAGTGAAGATGCGATGACAGCAGACTGGAGTCGGTTGCCGTATGACGTACTTGAAAAGATTTCAACAAGAATTACAAATGAAGTGAGAGAAGTAAACAGGGTGACACTCGACATCACGAGTAAGCCACCTGGAACTATTGAGTGGGAGTAACAGTGACGATCAACAAGAGGGCAATGACGCTCTGTTCGGTGCTTGGTCTTGCACTCTTTCTAGCCGGAACCATTGATGTTAGCGCTGGCCTGGCATCCGAGAACCACTCTCCTAGGCCGACAGCACATGCAACTCCAACGCCGCGTACTTCACTATCTTCGCGGGCCACAACTAACTTTGCCGCTACAAACCCAAATGGTCAGATTGGATCTCAATCCTCGACTGTCGATTGCGTCAAGACCAACGCTGTTGCACACAATCCTCTTAAGGTTGGATACCCTGATCCAAAGGTCGCGATGGTCGATCGAGTATTTACTCTCAACACTAACTGCGGAGCCATCACTTTCAAAGCCTTCGGAAAGAAGGCGACTGCAACTGTTATTGCCATGACATTTCTGGCTAAGAGCGGCTACTTCGACCACTCGCTCTGTCATCGTCTAACCACAGCATCGATTTATGTTCTGCAGTGTGGTGATCCAACAGCCAGCGGCTCAGGCGGTCCACCATTTAGCTATCGCGACGAGAACCTTCCAGCCGATGCTCCTAACGATTACCCCGCTGGCACCATCGCGATGGCTAACTCTGGACCAAACACCAACGGAAGCCAATTCTTCATCGTCTATAAGGACACGTACTTGCCTCCTTCGTACACGATTTGGGGCCAAGTTACATCTGGACTCGATGTCGTGAAGCAGGTTGCCGCAGCAGGAGTTGTTGGCGGCGGAACTGATGGCACGCCGAAACAGACCATTGCGATCGAATCGGTGAGTGTTAAATAACTCGCTTAACCGAGAGTGACAATCTTAAAAGTCTCGGCCATCCGGCCATTTGTTAGACCTACAGCCTCACCGCTGCGGGTTCCCCATTCGCGGATCCGCTCCTCAAAGCCTTCCATGTGTGCCGTCTGACTAGCGTGTGCAGCTAGCGCCTGCATCTTGAGGTGGAATGTGTCGGTGATATCGACGTGGTGATCGTTACCTTCAGCCATCATCACCCAAGCCTCTTTGATGTTCCAAGGCTCCAGACCTTCTTCATGCAAGAGATCTTCGAAGGCGAAGCGATTTCCTGAATCGGGATAGATCGCTTGGATCGCGGCTTCGCCGGCGGCTAGGTGGTCAGGGTGGCTAGCGCCGAGACGATTCCAATTGCGCTCGGGGCTTTGAATCAACATGCGCTGCGGGCGCACCTTGCGAATGACACGGACGATATCTTTACGAAGCTCGATTGTCGGTGCGAGCCAGCCATCGCGATAATCCAAGAAGTGGATATCGGTAACGCCCAGGATTGCTCCAGCTTCGGTCTGCTCTCTGCGGCGAATCTGCTTCATCTCTTCGCGCGTGATGGTTGCATCAATTCCACCTTGGTCGCCGTTGGTGCATATGCAATAAGAGATTGCGATTCCCTTAGCCGCCCATTGCGCGATCGTTCCGCCTGCACCGAAATCAAGGTCATCGGGGTGGGCTGTTACAACAAGAATGCGTTCTACTTCGCTATCGAGCATAGGTTCCATGCTGGCATCCTACCGAGTCAGGGTTAATAGATAGACTCGGATTTATGTCATTACTAGAGGGCCTCAACCCGCAACAGCGGGTTGCTGTTACTCATCAGGGCAGCCCTCTGCTCGTGGTCGCCGGTGCAGGTTCGGGTAAAACTCGGGTCTTGACTCGACGAATTGCCTATTTATTGGCGGAGCGCGGCGTCGCGCCTTATGAGGTCTTAGCAATCACCTTTACAAATAAGGCGGCGGCAGAGATGAAGGAGCGCGTGGCGGATCTTGTTGGCGAACGCGCGAAGGCGATGTGGGTCTCTACATTTCACTCTGCCTGCGTCCGAATCTTGCGCCAAGAGGCATCTCGAATTGGCTACTCCAACTCTTTTACGATCTATGACTCTAGCGACAGTATTCGTCTACTCACAGTCATAATTCGCGAACTCAACCTTGACTCCAAGCAGTACTCAGCCCGCGCCATCCAGGGAGTTATTTCAGCGGCTAAAAATGAGTTGATTGGGCCGGCAGATTACGCAAATCAGACCACCAACCACTTTGAAGAGATCATTGCTCAGATATTTGCGCTCTATCAAAAGCGCTTAGCCGCGGCGAATGCGATGGATTTTGATGACCTGATTGGAAAGACTGTCGATATCCTGCAACGCTTTCCTGAAGCGCGCTTCCGCTATCGTTCGCGCTTCCGCCATATTTTGGTTGACGAGTATCAGGATACCAACCACGCGCAGTACATACTTATTCGCGAGCTCGTCGGAGTTCCACAAGAGAACTTTCCCCTCGCTGAATTATGTGTTGTGGGTGATGCCGACCAATCAATTTACGCCTTTCGTGGCGCAAATATCCGCAACATTCTGCAATTTGAAGAGGACTATCCCAACGCCACCACTGTTTTACTGGAACAAAATTATCGCTCGACACAAAATATTCTCACCGCTGCAAACGCGGTAATTGCGAATAACGAGGGACGCAAAGAGAAGAAGCTTTGGTCCGAAGAGGGCGCTGGCGAGGCGATCACCGGATTCGTCGCCGAGAGCGAACATGACGAAGCCGGATTTGTTGTCAATGAGATCCGCCGCCTGCGCGATACAGGAGAGTCCAACCCAGGAGATACCGCGATCTTCTATCGCACCAATGCCCAATCACGAGTCTTCGAAGAGACTTTCCTGCGCTCTGCAATCCCATACAAGGTGGTGGGTGGGGTGCGCTTTTACGAGCGCAAAGAGGTAAAGGACTTTCTTGGATATCTGCGGGTACTTGTAAATCCTGAAGATGAGATCTCGCTGCGCCGCATCATTAATACCCCCAAACGCGGGATCGGCGATAGGGCGTTGGATGTCATTGATCTCCACGCGACTACGACCGGGATATCTTTTTGGCGAGCGCTCTGCGATGCGGCACACGCTCCCGGGATTCCAACTCGTTCCCTCGTCGCCATTCAAGATTTCATTCACCTTCTAGATTCCCTCCGCACTCTTGTAGAGGCAAATACCAAACCCTCTTCCATCGCACAGGCGGTTCTCGAGCAGAGCGGCCTATTGGCAGAGCTAGTCAATAGCGTCGACCCGCAAGACGAAGGGCGAGTCGAGAATCTTCAGGAGTTAGTCTCGGTCGCCACTGAGTATGAAGAATCCGAGTTGGATGATGGCGAGGAGATCTCGCTCTCAGGTTTCTTAGAGGATGTCTCCCTCGTGGCTGATTCAGATCAGATTCCCGACGGGGCCGATCATGGGGGCGTAGTCACGATGATGACCCTGCACACCGCGAAGGGTTTGGAGTTTCCCACCGTCTTTCTCACGGGGATGGAGGAGGGAATCTTCCCCCATTCGCGCACCCTTGGAGAGCGCTCTGAAATCGAGGAGGAGCGACGCTTGGCCTATGTGGGTGTCACTCGAGCTCGCAAACGGCTCTATCTCTCTCGTGCCGAATATCGCTCCTCTTGGGGTGCGCCGACCTACAACCCGCCATCCCGGTTCCTTGCCGAAATTCCCGAAGAGGTAATCTCTTGGAATACCCCTTCGGCCGCTCCCGCTCCACGAGGAGCTGCCCCACGCCGCTTTGGACCTCCGCCCCGCGCCACAGGTAAGAAGGTAGAGAGCGCCATTGTTCTCGCAATTGGAGATCGTGTGTCGCACGACACATTTGGTCTAGGAAAGGTGGTCGCGGTAAACGGCGAAGGCGATCGCGCAGAGGCGACCATCGATTTTGGAAGCGGCGGGGAGAAACGCTTGCTCTTGCGCTACGCACCAGTCGAACGTCTTTAGAAGCACACCTCGATGGCAAGTAGGATTTGCGTCGGTAGTCACTCTCTTACAATCTAAAGATCGGGGTTGCGCGTGGATCTCTTTGAGTATCAAGCTCGAGATCTCTTTGAAGCTCATAACATTCCAGTTCTCGCCGGCGCAGTAGCAACTACTGCCGATGATGCCGAGCGCGCAGCTGCAACAATGGGTGGAAAAGTTGTCGTCAAGGCACAAGTAAAAGTTGGTGGCCGCGGCAAAGCCGGTGGAGTGAAGCTCGCTGTTGATGCAGCCGACGCTCGCGTCAAGGCAGAGGCAATTCTTGGAATGGATATTAAGGGTCACACCGTACACAAGGTGATGATCGCTCAGGCAGCTCCGATCGCCGAAGAGTATTACATGGCAATTCTGCTCGATCGTGCCAATCGCAACTTCTTGGTGATGGCATCGGTTGCCGGTGGAATGGAGATCGAAGAGGTCGCACACACTCAACCTGAAAAGCTGGCGCGCGTGGGCATTGATCCCAACGTAGGAATTTCGCACGAGAAGGCGCTCGAGATCGTGAAGGCGGGACAGTTCCCAGAAAGCGTTCTGAACGATGTAGCAGATGTACTTCTCAAGTTGTGGGCCGCCTTCGTGGCGGAAGATGCCACTTTGATGGAGATCAATCCACTTGTAAAGACTGAAGATGGTCGGATCATTGCCCTTGACGGCAAGGTCACCCTCGACGACAACGCCGAGTTCCGTCACCCAAGCCACGAGGCTCTCGTTGATCACGCATCTGCCAATCCTTTGGAGGCAGCCGCAAAAGAGAAGAACCTCAACTATGTAAAGCTGGATGGCGAAGTTGGAATTATTGGAAATGGCGCGGGTCTGGTCATGAGCACCCTTGATGTAGTCGCCTATGCCGGGGAAAAATATGGCGTAAAACCAGCGAATTTCTTGGATATTGGCGGAGGTGCCTCGGCTGAGGTGATGGCCAATGGTCTCTCGATCATTCTCGGCGACCCCGACGTTCGCAGTGTCTTTGTAAATGTCTTCGGCGGGATCACTGCATGTGATGCTGTCGCTAACGGAATTGTTCAGGCGCTCGAGATTTTGGGCGATAAGGCCACCAAGCCCATCGTTGTTCGTCTCGATGGAAATAACGTCCTTGAAGGACGCAGAATCCTCAATGAAGCGGCGCACCCATTGGTGCAACAGTTAGACACCATGGATGGGGCAGCAGCAAAGGCTGCAGAATTGGCGGCAAAGTAAATGGCAATCTTCATCAATAAAGATACAAAGGTCATCGTCCAAGGCATGACCGGATCAGAAGGAACAAAACACACTGGTCGCATGCTGAAGTACGGCACCAACATTGTCGGTGGAGTTACCCCAGGCAAGGGTGGGCAGAGCGTAGAGATTGAGGGGAAGGTTCTTCCCGTATTCAATAGCGTCGCTGAAGCAATCGCTGCCACTGGCGCAAATGCATCTGTTGTATTCGTTCCGCCTAAGTTTGCCAAGGGCGCCGTAATGGACGCGATTGATGCAGCACTTCCACTCGTAGTCGTGATTACCGAGGGAATTCCTGTTCATGACACAGCAGTCTTTTATGCGCATGCAGTAGCAAAGGGAACGACGCGCATCGTTGGCCCAAACTGCCCAGGGTTGATCAGTCCCGGTCTCTCGAACATCGGCATCATTCCTGGCGACATCACCGGACCTGGTCGCATCGGTCTGGTTTCAAAGTCCGGCACGCTGACCTATCAGATGATGTACGAACTCCGTGATTTCGGATTTAGCACCGCAGTTGGTATCGGTGGAGATCCAATCATCGGAACCACACACATCGACTGCCTTAAAGCGTTTCAGGATGATCCAGATACTGATGCAATTGTGATGATCGGTGAAATCGGAGGTGATGCCGAAGAGCGCGCCGCTGCATTTATCGCCTCGTATGTCACTAAGCCGGTTGTTGGATATGTTGCAGGATTTACAGCCCCTGAAGGTAAGACAATGGGCCATGCTGGAGCGATCGTCTCTGGTTCTTCTGGCACCGCTGAGGCAAAGAAGGTGGCTCTTGAAGCTGCGGGAGTCAAAGTTGGCAAGACGCCAAGTGAGACAGCAGCGCTCATGCGCGCCATCCTTAACGGTTAAGTAATGGTTGCACGCGCTCTCGGGGTCTCTTTTAGGCAGGCCCTGCGGAGCGTCGCGCTCACGCTATTTCCACTCGCCTTTATCGCTCTCTTTAGTTGGGCGAGCGCGGGGACGATTGCAGGCAATACCAGCGATCCCGTAAGAGCGTCCGCATGGCTCTATCTAGGAGCTCACCTCATACCCTTTACAGTCCCGAGCGGGAAGCTAACGGTCCTACCGCTACTCGCGGTCATCTATCCGATGTGGGCAATTCGTCGTGGCCTGCCAAGCGTTGAAGAGGCATTTTCGAAACTCAATGGAGCTCGCATCATTTACTCACTCTGGTACGCCATCCTCTCCGAAGTGCTTGCGGTCACCTCTATTCACCACGGCATTTCAGCTAATCTCTATTTAACACCTGTGATGACATTCGTCATCGCGATGATCGCCACCGCTAGATTTGAGCGCGCCCGATCGCCGATTTTTTACTTTGCGCTATATCTCCTTTCGATTGCACTCGGAGTTGGAGCGATAGCTTTTGCCATCTCACTCCAAGGACACTTCAAAGAGGTAAAGAGCATCTCTGTAGTTCTGAGTGCTGGGGTGGTCGGTGGAATCTTGTTGACCCTGCTCCAACTGCTCTACCTTCCCAATATTGCCATCTCATCTATCGCGTACTTAACAGGGATTGGATTCTCCTTCGGAGCACACACCACTGTGACTGGAGCACATGTGACTTTGGGCCAGGTACCTGCCCTTCCCTTTGTTGCTGGCCTTCCGACTGGGGTGCACAGAGATTTAAAGTACGGTCTCCTCTTCTGGTTTTTACTCTTTGCACTGCTCCTTATCTTCGCGCAGCGCAAGCGCGAACCATTGCTCAATCTCTCCCGCCGAGTTATTTCAGAGGGGGCGCGCCTCCTCACCGCCCTTGCGATCATCACCTTTCTATCGGCGGGTGAACTCTTAACCAGCCAGTTGAATCCAATAGGAGTCATCTGGTGGCGTTTGTTGGAGTATCTCGCCGTCACCTTTGCAACCGCTGCGGTACTCGTTCTCGCGCTGCCGGCTGCAATCCGTTCGGTGGTGCGCGGTGAGTAAGAGAATTCTGCTCCTGGCATCAGGTACTGGATCTCTCGCACAAGCAATTCTGAGTGCTCATCAGAAGGGCGAGATTGATGCGGAGTTTGTGGGATTAGTCAGTGATAAGGATTCTCCTGCGCTAGAAGTTGCACGAAGTTTTGGAGTCCCCGAGTTCTATATTCCGATGCGCTCCCCACGCGAGGAGTGGGATCGCGAGATATTCCAGCGGGTTCAAAGTTTGGCGCCAGATCTCATTGTGAGCGTTGGCTTCATGCGGATTCTCGCCTCGGATTTTGTCTCAACTTTTAAGGTGATAAATACGCACCCTTCACTGCTTCCACTCTTTCCGGGAGCGCACGCAGTCCGCGATGCTTTGGCAGCTGGGGCGAGCGTCACAGGAACTACGGTGCACTGGGTAGATGCAGGTTTGGATACTGGTCCGGTCATATCGCAGCAGAGCATCGCTATTTTGACAGGCGAGGATGAGGAGTCACTCCATGAACGCATTAAGATTGCCGAGCGAGCCCTCATCGTCGAGACCCTCGCGGCCTATGCAGAGAGTGGATCGCTGTGAATAATCGAAAGCCAATACGTCGCGCCTTGATTAGCGTTTACGACAAGAGTGGTTTAATCGAAATCGGAGAGCTCCTCCACAACTCAGGTGTTGAGATACTTTCAACCGGGTCAACTGCGAAGAGTTTGGCTGCAGCAGGAATTCCAGTAACTGCAGTCGAGGAGTACACCGGTTTCCCCGAGATGATGGGCGGACGCGTAAAGACTCTGCACCCTAGAATCCACGGCGGAATTCTTGCCGATCAAGACAATCCGGAGCATCTTGCGGCTATCGCAGAGCATGACATCGCCCCTTTTGATCTCATCATTATTAATCTCTATCCCTTTGCGAAGACAGTTGCCAGCGCAGCAGATTTTGCAGAGTGCATCGAACAGATCGATATTGGTGGACCATCGATGTTGCGCGGCGCCGCGAAGAATCACGGCTCTGTCGCAGTTATTTCTGACCCTTCTCAGTACGGACTCTTGCGCAGTGCAATACATGAAGGTGGATTTACTCTCGCGGAGCGCACTCGCTTAGCGATGGAGGTCTTTCGCACTACCGCGCAATACGATGCCGCGATAGCTTCATGGTTGGGAGATCAACTCGAGGCTGGCGATGAGTGGAAGGCGGCAATCTTCCATCGCATCGCACCTCTTCGTTATGGAGAGAACCCACATCAAGCAGCGAGCGTTTACGCAAATGCCACATCTTGGATTGAGCCCGGAATTGCGCAAGCTGTGCAGCTTCACGGTAAAGAGATGTCCTTTAACAATTACACCGATGCTGATGCAGCGTTGCGAAGTGCTTATGATCATTCTGAACCGTGCGTTGCAATCATTAAGCATGCCAATCCTTGTGGAATAGCAATCGGCTCAGATATCGCGGATGCTTACGCGAAGGCGCATGCCTGTGATCCTGTTTCTGCATTCGGTGGCGTGGTTGCAACAAATCGACCGGTCTCCCTAGCGATGGCGCAGGCGCTATCTGCTGTTTTTACTGAGGTAGTTATCGCTCCTAGCTACGAGGAGGGCGCTGTCGAGGTTCTGGCGAAAAAACCTTCGATTCGAATCTTGACCTTAGAGCACTACGTCAACTCATCGATTGAAGGTCGTCCAATCTCTGGTGGTCTTTTAATTCAGCAGAGTGATCTTGTCGATGCATCTGGGGACGATGCGGCTCATTGGAGCCAAGTCTCGGGAGGAGAGATCTCTCCCGAACTGCTCAACGATCTGCAATTTGCCTGGCGCGCGGTACGCGCAGTTAAGAGCAATGCGATCCTCTTGGCGAGTAATGGGGCTTCTGTGGGGGTGGGGATGGGACAGGTAAATCGTGTGGATTCCGCACGGCTGGCGGTGACCCGCGCGGGTGAGCGCTCCCAAGGTTCTGTCGCAGCGAGTGATGCCTTCTTCCCCTTTGCAGATGGCCTACAGATTTTGATTGATGCTGGGGTAGTAGCAGTCGTGCAACCAGGTGGAAGCGTTCGGGATGAAGAGGTCATCGCAACTGCAAAGGCGGCCGGGATCGCCATGTTCTTTACAGGGGTTCGCCACTTCTCGCACGCCTAGTTAGAATGCAACTATGAGCGCGCAGATTCTCGATGGTAAGGCCACCGCGAAAGCGATCAAGGAAGAGTTAGCCCGTGTTGTAGCGGGACTTCCTAGTAAGCCGGGTCTTGGAACTGTCCTTGTTGGCGACGATCCAGGATCACACTCATATGTCGCAGGCAAACATCGCGATTGTGCTGAAGTCGGAATCGCATCGATTCGCGTTGACCTTCCCGAGAGCGCTTCGCAGACAGATGTACTCGAAGCTATTAAAGATTTGAATAACGCCAAGGAGTGCACCGGCTATATCGTGCAGTTGCCGCTGCCTAAAGGAATAAATGCAAATTTCATTTTAGAGTCGATCGATCCCAACAAGGATGCCGATGGATTACATCCGCTCAACTTGGGAAAATTGGTAATCGGTGAACCTGCTCCACTTCCATGTACTCCACGGGGAATTTTGGAGTTATTGCGCCGCTATGAAATTTCGACCAAAGGCGCTGAAGTTGTGATTATGGGCCGCGGCCTCACTGTGGGTCGCCCACTAGCACTGCTCCTGACTCGTAAGGGTGATGATGCAACTGTGA
>Ga0118677_10000876_pt1 | contig 64743 bp, 64 predicted proteins | sample AliMusrvi5mmetaG_FD_86154 | JGI IMG/M metagenome (GOLD analysis project Ga0118677, IMG submission 86154) | reverse complement strand
CTTGTCCACGGTCACCTGAACTGCCGCGGTGGCCGTGGCCGTGCTGCCTGCCGCATCCTGTGCATGGACCGTGGCGGTCACACCGCCGTGGTCAATGGCGCTGGATGCAACCGATACGCTGTAGCTGCCATCGCTGGCAACCGCTATGTTCTGTGCCAACAACACGCCGTTGGCCGTGATGCTGACCGTCTCGCCCGGCACCGCCGCATCCACCTTGCCGCTCAGCGTGGTCTGCGCCGACTCGGTCACCACGCCATTCACCGTGCTCGAGGTGATGACCGTATCGGTCGGCGTGATGGTCGGGCTAAGTTGCTGCACCAGGTGCGTCACGGTGGCAGTTGGCGTGCCGTTGCTGCCTAAAAGGCCGGTATCGACGGCAATGTTATAGCCCAGGCCTTTGCCACCACCCAGGTCAATGACTTGGGTGATGAGCTTTGTTCCATCACCCAGGGTGACAGTGACGGCGTCGCCAACCGCCGCCGCACCGCCCACCGTACCGCTGACGGTGGTGGTGGGAGACACCACACCGTTGACAGTGGTGACACTGATCGGGTCTACGGAGGCCTGCGCCGCAGTCGTGTCGGAGCCGACTGCTTGCGTGGTCGTGGCGCTGTAGCTGCTGCCATAGGTATCGCTGCCGCTGACCACCGCACTGACCGTTTGACCCGCCAATAACGAGCCCGCAATCGCCACGCTAAAGACGCCGCCGCTCACGGTTGTGCTGTAGCTGTGCAGCGCAGCGCCACTGCCCACGCTGACGATGACGGTGTCGCCGTCGTGTACCTGGCCGCTGACCGTGCCGCTGACCTTGATGCTCTGGCCGAACTCCGCGTTGTTGATGCTGTTATCCAGCGCGATGGTGTTCAGGCTGATGCTGGCAAGCGGCTTGTCCACTGTCACCTGAACTGCCGCGGTGGCCGTGCCGGTGCTGCCTGCCGCATCCTGAGCATGGACCGTGGCGGTCACACCGCCGTGATCAATGGCGCTGGATGCAACCGATACGCTGTAGCTGCCGTCGCTGGCAACCGCTATGTTCTGTGCCAACACCACACCATTGGCAGTGATGCTGACCGTCTCGCCCGCCACCGCCGCGTCCACCTTGCCGCTCAGCGTGGTCTGCGCCGACTCGGTAACAAGGCCGTTGACCGTGCTCGAGGTGATCACAGCAGCGCTGGGTGCGATCGTAGGAACAACTTGATCCACAACCAAGCCGATGCTGGCGCTCTCAGACGCGATGCTGCCTGCGGCGTCCTGATGTGTCACGCTGGCCGTGACCGTGTCGCCATTGCCGCTGAAGTGGCTGGAGGCGACCGCCAGGCTAAAGCCCAGGCCCTTGCCACCGCCCAGGTCTATGACTTGTGTGCTGAGCTTTGTTCCATCGCCCAGGCTCAGTGTCACGGTATCGCCAAGAGCAGCGGCACCGCCGACCGTGCCACTGACGGTGGTGGACCCTACTCCATTGACGGTGGTGGTGAGTCCCATCGGATCGATGGCAATATGCGCCGCAGTCGTGTCCGAGCCCACAGAGACGGGCGCACTGCTGGCGCTGTAGCTGCTGCCATAGGCATCGGTTCCGCTGACCGCTGCGCTGACGGTTTGACCTGCCAACAGGGAGCCCGCAATCGCAACGCTGAAGCTGCCGCCGCTTACTGTTGCTGTGTAATTGTGCTGATTGGCGCCACTGCCCACGCTGACGATGACGGTGTCGCCGTCATGCACCTGGCCCGTGACCTTGCCGCTGACCGTGATGCTCTGGAGCGACTCCACATTGTTGATGATGTTGTCCAACGCTATGGCGTCAAGGGCAATTCCGGCCTGGGGATTGAGGTCAAACAGCACGGCCTCGCTGGCGCTGGCAGTCACGCTGGACTGGCCATCCGCCGCGACTACCGTCACCGACACCTCCACCTTGCCGCTTGCCTGCAGGTCTGCCGTGTTGATGTCCTTGCTATAGCCCAGCGTGCCATTGGCATTGGCCGTAACGGTGGTGGTGTAGATATGGCCATTGCTGACGAGCGTCACGGTGTCGCCCAGCTTGACATCTCCGCTCACGCTTCCGGTGATGGTGGTCAGCGCCTTGTTTTCGGCCGGCGTGTTGTTGATCACTCCATCGCCCGTAATCGGGTTGATGGTGACCGTGGCATTGGCAACGATTGCTGTGGCAACCTGGCCCACGAGCTCCGTGATAGGGTTCACGCCCAAACCGCTGAAATCAAATCCAGTGCTATTGCCGGTCACGCTTTCGGCCAGTCGCCCGAGTTGTACAAAGCCGCCACCGCCATCGGTACCTGCGCTAGTTGCTCCGGCGCCACCACTCAGTCCGGCAGCGGTGGATTCGAGGGCGGTGCTGAGGTCGGTGCCGCTGTTCAAGGCCTGGATCACGGTTTGGGTAGTGTCTGGCGCAAGCACCGCCGCATCAGCCGCCTTGGGCGTGTCCTCGGTCTGAAACACATGGTTGTCAATCTTGACGCTCTGGTCCCGATTGACCTGCATCAACTGGCCGTCATCCATCAAGAGTTCCGCACGACTATCACCCACCGTGCGAATGGTTTCGCCGCTTTGCAGAACATCGCCCACTTTGACAGCCCTCTCAACGCCCTGTGCGTTGACTGCAAAAACACGTCCCGAACCGGTGATGCCGACAATGGTGGCCATGGAAACTCCCTGTCTATCGTTGAAAGGCCATGACATGGATTGCGTGAAAAGCAATCGCCAGGCGCAGTTGCCAGCTTAGGGCAAGCAGGCTGTCCCTGCTATTGGACCAAGGTACACATTTCCAAAGAAAAAAGGCCCTTACGCGTTAGTGTGAACTAAGCGTAAGGGCCTTCCGGATTGTGGTGCCGCTTGTCGGAATCGAACTGACGACCTACCGCTTACAAGGCGGTTGCTCTACCAACTGAGCTAAAGCGGCACGTCTTGCATTCTACCCGACAGCGCAGGGCTCTATGGCCTTGCGCGTGGGAAATTACTTGATGCGCGTAAGCGAAGGCCGACCCCCGGGGCGTGGTGCATCCGGTGGAGTGGACTCGACCGGCTTATCCGCAGCCACGGTGGTGAGCGTGGGAACACCCACAGGCTGTGCTTCCGGTGTGGCAACGCTGGCTGCAGGACTGCCTGAACTGGCCAACAAGGGGAAGGCCATGCCCTGGCCATTTTCCCGTGCGTAAATCGCCAGCACCCGCTCCACGGGCACCAGAATGTCGCGCGCCACGCCGCCAAAGCGTCCCTTGAACTCGATGTAGTCGTTGCCCAGCTGCAGCGCGCTAGTGGCGTCGAAGCTGATGTTGAGGACGATTTCGCCGTCCTTTACATATTCATTGGGCACCCGCACCGTGTCATCGACCAGCACCGCAATAAAGGGCGTGAAGCCGTTGTCGGTGCACCATTCGTAGAGCCCGCGAATCAGATACGGGCGCGTGGAGGGGGAGTCTTTGGCGTCAATCATGGCGGCACCGTGTTACTTGCGCATGACCTTTTCGGAAGGCGTCAGCGCCTCGATATAGGCCGGACGCGAGAACACGCGCTCTGCGTACTTGAGCAGGGGTGCGGCGTTTTTGCTGAGGTCGATGCCGTAGTAGTCCAGGCGCCACAGCAGCGGTGCAATGGCCACATCGAGCATGGAGAAGTTGTCGCCCAACATGTATTTGTTCTTCATGAACACGGGAGCCAGCTGGGTCAGGCGGTCGCGAATGTGCGCGCGGGCTTTTTCCAGCGCCTTCTCGTTGCCCTTGGAGGCGCGAGCTTCCAGCGTCACGACGTGGACAAACAGTTCCTTCTCGAAGTTCAAGAGGAACAGGCGCACGCGGGCGCGATCCACCGGGTCACCGGGCATCAGTTGGGGATGCGGAAAGCGCTCATCAATGTATTCGTTGATGATGTTGGATTCGTACAGAATCAGATCGCGCTCCACCAGAATCGGCACCTGCCCATAGGGGTTCATGACGTTGATGTCTTCGGGCTTGTTGTACAGGTCTACGTCCCGAATTTCGAAGTCCATGCCTTTTTCAAACAACACAAAGCGGCAGCGGTGGGAAAAGGGGCAGGTTGTTCCTGAATAAAGCACCATCATGGCGAGACTCCTAAAAAATGAAAAAGAGCGGGCTGCCACAATTCCACGAATTGCGAGCCCACTCTCTGGTGTCCGGGCACTTGCGTGCCGAACCTGGATTTAATTTACTTGACGTCTTTCCAGAACGCTGCGTTCATGCGCCAGGTAAAGAAGGTCAAAACGCAGAGGAACAACAGCACCCACACGCCCAAACGTACACGGGTGTTTTGCGCCGGCTCGGCCATCCATTGCATGTAGTTCACCAGATCGCCCACGGTCTGGTCGTATTGCTCGGGCGTCATGGTGCCAGGGGTCAGCTGCTCCCAGCCCTTGAACACATGCACCTCATGGCCATGTTCTTCGGTGACTTCATAAATAGGAACGCGCTTGCCCTGCAACTGCCACAGCGCATGCGGCATGGCAATGTTGGGGAAGGCCAGATTGTTCCAGCCGGTGGGCTTGCTCTCGTCGACATAGAAGGTGCGCAGATACGTATAGATGTAATCTGCACCCGTGCCCTGCCCTTGTGCCGAACGCGAGCGCGTAATCACCGACAGGTCGGGCGGATTGGCTCCAAACCAGCCCTTGGCTTGCTTGGGGTCAATCGCTGCCACCATGTTGTCGCCCACTTTTTCGGTGGTGAACAAGAGGTTGTCCTTGATCTGCTGCTCGGTCAGACCGATGTCCTTCAGGCGGTTGAAGCGCATGAAGGCGGCTGAGTGGCAGTTCAGGCAGTAGTTGACAAACACCTTGGCGCCATTTTGCAGGGCGGCCAGGTCATTGGTCTTGGCCGGGGCCTTGTCCCAGGCGATGCCGCCGGTGTTGGCCTGCGCCGACAGGCCCAGAACCATCAGAAGAGAAACGAGTACTTTTTTCATGGTTTTTGTTTCCATTTCAGTGGGCAACAAAGGTGACGCGGCTGGGTACCGGCTTGGGATCGCCGATTTGGCTCCACCAAGGCATGGCCAGGAAGAAGCCGAAGTAAAACAGCGTCCCAATCTGCGAGATACGACCGCCGATTTCTGAAGGGGGCAAGGTGCCGAGGTAACCCAGTGCCAGGAAGTCCACCACAAACACGGCGTACATGTATTTGTGCCAGTCGGCGCGGTAGCGAATCGACTTGACCGGGCTGTAATCCAGCCAAGGCAGGAAGAACAGAATCACCACGCCACCGCCCATGGCGACGACGCCCCAGAACTTGGCATCGATACCGCCCAACAAGGGCAGCGCCTTGAGCAGGGGCATCAACAAGGGAGCCAGAAATCCGAACATATTGGCAAGACCTGGCAACATGCCCAGGCTCACGGCAACACCCAGACCCACGACCCACAGCGGTGCCTTGAATACCTTGGGCAGCTTGCCAGCAGCGAAGAATACGCCCGCTAGCACGATCAGCGCCAACACCGTTGCAAACTCACCGGTAACGGCGCGCAGCATGGAATAGAAGGGCGTGAAGTACCAGACCGGTGCGATGTGCAGCGGGGTCTTGAACGGATCGGCCGGGATGAAGTTGTTGTACTCCAGGAAGTAGCCGCCGAACTCGGGCGCAAAGAAGATGATGGCGGAGAACACCATCAGGAACAGGCTGACACCAAAGATGTCGTGCACCGTGTAGTAGGGGTGGAAGGGAATGCCATCCAGCGGGTGACCGGCCGCATCGCGCGGTGCATCCGGGCCCTTGATTTCCACGCCATCGGGGTTGTTGGAACCCACATCGTGCAGAGCCAGCAAGTGCGCAACCACCAGACCCAGGAGCACCAGCGGCACGGCAATGACGTGGAAGCTGAAGAAGCGGTTGAGCGTCGCATCACCCACCACATAGTCACCACGGATCAGCAAGGCCAGATCGGGGCCGACAAAGGGCACGGCGGCAAACAGATTCACGATCACCTGGGCGCCCCAGTAGGACATTTGTCCCCAAGGCAGCAGGTAGCCCATGAAGGCTTCGGCCATCAGGCACAAGAATATTGCGCAACCGAAGATCCAGACCAGCTCACGCGGCTTGCGGTAGCTGCCGTACATCAGGCCACGGAACATGTGCAAATAGACCACGACAAAGAAGGCCGAGGCGCCGGTGGAGTGCATGTAGCGGATCAACCAGCCCCAGGGCACGTCGCGCATGATGTACTCGACCGAGCCGAAAGCCAAAGCGGCGTCGGGCTTGTAATGCATCACCAGGAAGATGCCGGTGACGATCTGGATAACCAGCACCAACAGCGACAGCGAGCCGAAGATGTACCAGAAGTTGAAGTTCTTCGGAGCGTAGTACTCCGACATGTGAACCTTGTAAGCGTCAAAGGCGGTGGGGAAGCGGTTTTCAAACCAGTTCGTCACCTTGGCACCGGCCGATGCGTTGGGGGAAATTTCCTTGAATGTAGCCATGTCTTGTCCTTAGGCTTTCTTGTCTTCGCCGATCAGCAACTTGCTGTCAGACAGGTACATATGCGGCGGCACTTCCAGATTGTCGGGTGCGGGCTTGTTCTTGAACACGCGTCCGGCCAAGTCAAAGGTGGAGCCGTGGCAGGGGCACAAAAACCCGCCTTGCCAGTCGTCCGGCAGCGAGGCCTGGGGGCCTGGCGTGAACTTGTCGGAAGGCGAGCAGCCCAGGTGGGTGCAAATTCCAACGGCCACAAAGAACTCTGGCTTGATGGAACGGCCTTCGTTCATGGCGTATTCGGGCGTTTGTTCGCCGCGCTTGCGCTCGGATTTCGGATCTGCCAATTGACCATCGATCTTGGTCAGCGCGGCGATTTGTTCGGGCGTACGGCGCACGATCCAAACCGGCTTACCACGCCATTCCACGGTCATTTTTTCACCGGGCTTGATGGCCGCGATGTCCACTTCCACGGCTGCGCCGGCGGCCTTGGCGCGCTCGGAGGGCTGAAAAGTACTAACGAAGGGAATGGCTACTGCAATACCGCCAACAGCGCCGGCACAACCAGACGCAATCATCCAGGTACGCTTACTGGCATCGATCGATTTGGTGTCGACTAGGGTTTCACTCATGAGAATCCTCAATGAACATCACAACTAAGGGCAAAGGTTGATTGTAGCTGACCGCCACAGCCCAATTGTTCGTGGAACTTACATTGGCGCCCCCTATCCAGCGCATTTGTGCGACATTACACTTCCGTTTTTTTAGGAGTTTTTATGGGAATGATGCAAGAGTTCAAGGAGTTCGCGGTCAAGGGCAATGCCATGGATCTGGCAGTTGGCGTGATCATTGGTGGCGCATTTGGCAAAATTGTGGACTCTGTCGTGGGTGACCTCATCATGCCCATCGTCAGCGCGGTGGTCGGCAAGGTGGACTTTTCCAACCTGTTTGTGGTGCTGGGCAATGTGCCCGCGGGCACCGACAACACCCTGGCGGCCCTGAAGAAGGCGGGGGTTCCGGTGTTTGCCTATGGCAACTTTTTGACCATTGCGGTGAATTTCGCCATTTTGGCCTTCATCGTGTTCCTGATGGTCAAGCAGATCAACCGCCTGAAAAAAGCCGAGCCGGTGGCCGAAGCCGCGCCCGTGGCAACACCTGAAGATGTGGTGCTGCTGCGCGAAATCCGCGACAGCCTGCGCAAATAACTCTCAGGGAACGAGCAAGGCCCGCGCCATCCGGATCGCCTCGATCAGGCTGGCAGGGTCGGCGCGGCCACTTCCGGCAATGTCAAAGGCGGTGCCGTGGTCGGGGCTGGTGCGCACCAGGGGCAGCCCCAGCGTGACATTCACGCCCTTGTCCACGCCCAGGTATTTCACCGGTATAAGACCCTGGTCGTGGTACATCGCCACCACCACGTCGAATTTTGCAACCTCTTGCGCCAATTCACTGGCCTGCCTGCGCGCCCGCATGAACACTGTATCCGGCGCCCAGGGGCCGCTAACTTGGCAGCCCTGAAGCGCTGCAGCCTGCATGGCCGGGGCAATCACATCGATCTCCTCGCGCCCAAACAAACCACCCTCCCCCGCATGCGGGTTGAGCCCTGCCACCGCAATGCGCGGCGCACGACCCAACACCCTGCTCAAGGACGCATGGGTGATCAGCAGCGTCTGCAACACGTTATCAAAGGTGACCGCTTCTATTGCCGCCCGCAGAGAGACATGAATGCTCACCAGCACGGTGCGCAACTCGTCATTGGCCAGCATCATGCGCACCGGTACCTCGCCGAGCGGCTTATCTAGATGTTCAGCCGCTACCGCCTGCAGCATTTCGGTGTGTCCTGGAAACTGGTCAAAAGGAGCGCCGGCCGCCGACAAGGCTTCCTTGTGCAAGGGAGCGGTGACGAGTGCCGCGACTTCACCGCGCATGGCGGCGCGTGCCGCAGCCAACACGCAATTGCCGGCAAAGGCACCGGCTGTCGCACTTACCTGGCCCCATACCACCTGTGCCAGCGGCTCGCCTTCTTGCAGCACCGCCATGCAATGCGGCGGCAGGTCCAGCGCCTCGGCTGCGCTGCGAATCTGCGCGACCGGGTACGGCACGCCCTTGCCTACCAGCGCAGCGGCACGGCGCATGGTGGCCAGGTCGCCCCAGACAAAACAAGCCTGCAACAGCTCCGGCTGCAATTGATAGGCCTTGGCAATGATCTCCGGGCCAATGCCGGCGGCGTCGCCCATGGTGATGGCTATGGGGAGTTGCATAGAAGAGGTACTCATGCCGGATTGTCGATGTCGATGAATGCATGTTCGAGGCCGTTCAGCGCGGCCACGTGGGCTGCAACCGCAGGTGCACCATAGCGCTCGCTGGCATGGTGACCGCAGGCAATAAAGCTGACGCCGCACTCGCGGGCGTAATGCGCCTGTGGTTCGGAAATTTCGCCGGTGACAAACACGTCGGCACCGGCAGCAATGGCAGCTTCAAATAAGCCCTGCGCACCACCGCTACACCAGGCGACGCGTTGCATGGGGCCGGGCTTGGCAGCCACCAGGGTCACCGCTCGGCCCAGCCTAGATTCGATATGAGCGGCCAGAGCCTGCGGACTGCCCATGCTTTGCGCTGTTCCTTCGCCCAGCCAACCCAGTTGCTGATCACCAAAGCGGCCCTGGGCGGTAAAGCCAAGCCGCTTGCCTAATTGCGCGTTGTTGCCCAGTTCGGCATGCGCATCCAGCGGCAGGTGGTAGGCAATAAGGTTGATGTTGTGCTGCAGCAGCAGGCCCAGACGCTGGCGCATCCATCCCGTCACCCGGCCATCGTGGCCACGCCAAAAAAGGCCATGGTGGACCAAGATGGCGTCGGCCTGGGCCGCCACTGCAGCCTCGATCAGCGCCAGGCAAGCGGTGACGCCGGAGACGATTTTTTTGATCTCCCCGCGCCCCTCCACCTGCAGGCCATTGGGGCCGTAATCCTTGAAGCGCTCGGGCTCCAACAAGGAATCAAGGGTGTTGACTAGTTTCTGACGTTCAATCATGGGAAGTTGCCTCAAGCTCGCAATCACAGCCAATACCCGCTCCAATCCAACGTGCCACCAGTCGGGCGCGCAGGCTGCCTGGGCGCTCGCCCAAGGCAGAGCAGCGATATTGCCGTAAATTCGCTATCCAAACCAAGGCCTTGCACGGCCCTTTGCGGCTGCGGGACAGCACAGTGCCCAAGGGACAGGGCTCGGCCAGACAGCAGACACCGCAGGCATTGCAGGGCGCGCCGACTGCGGGCTTGGCCGCGGCCAGCGGCTGGATGTGGATAACGGCAGACAAAGAGTGGACTTGCAAAGTAGATCAGCTGCCCAATGTAACGCCAAGCTATGCAACCTACAATTTGTACCTATGAAAAGACTCTGGCTCATTTTTTCGCAAACCGCCACGGTGCTGCTGGCGGCCTATTTTGTCGTAGCGACGCTCAAGCCCCAGTGGTTGGGCCATGGTCCGGGCAGTAGCAGCTCGGCCCTGGCCTTGGTGGAAGCCCAGGCGACGGGCCAGGTGCCGCCGGGAAGCCTGCGTGTGGCCGCCCAAAAAGCCTCGGCAGCCGTGGTCAGCATCAGCACCAGCCAGGCCGCCAAAAAGAATCCAAATGCCAACGAGCCCTGGTTCAAATTCTTTTACGGTGACCAGGGCGAGGAGGCCAAGGGCGGGCTGGGCAGCGGCGTTATCGTCAGCCAGAGCGGCTACATCCTCACCAACAACCATGTGGTCGAAGGCGCGGACGATATCGAGGTCATCCTCAACGACAGCCGCCACACCAGGGCCCGTGTGATGGGTACCGACCCCGACAGCGATCTGGCCGTGCTCAAAATTGATATGGACAAACTGCCCACTATCGTGCTGGGCGACTCAGACAGTATCCAGGTGGGCGACCAGGTGCTGGCCATAGGCAATCCCTTTGGCGTGGGCCAGACCGTGACCGGCGGCATTGTCAGTGCCCTGGGGCGCAACCAGTTGGGCATCAACACCTTTGAGAACTTTATCCAGACCGATGCCGCCATCAATCCCGGCAACTCCGGTGGCGCGCTGGTGGACACCAACGGCCATCTGCTGGGCATCAACACCGCCATTTATTCGCGCTCAGGCGGCAGCATGGGCATTGGCTTTGCCATACCGGTTTCCACCGCCAAACTGGTGCTCGAAGGCCTGGTCAAGGACGGCCGCGTCACGCGCGGCTGGATTGGCGTGGAGCCCAATGACTTGTCGCCCGAGCTGGCCGAAACCTTTGGCACCAAGCAGACCGAGGGCGTGATCATTACCGGTGTGCTGCAAAACGGTCCTGCGGCCAAGGCCGGCGTCAAGCCGGGCGATGTGATCGAGGCCATAGGCGAGCGCAAGATCAGCGATGTGACACAGCTGCTATCGGTGGTGGCGTCCCTCAAGCCGGGAACAGCCGCCCACTTCACCATTCACCGCAAGAGTCAGACGGTGGAACTGGATGTCACTCCGGGCGTGCGACCCAGGCCCAAGGCTAATTAGTGCTGGGTTCTTGCGGCGCCTGGGTGTGGCGGATAAAGATCTGGGCCGCCCAGATGCCGATCTCGTACAGGATGCACATGGGAATGGCCAGGGCCAGTTGCGACACCACATCTGGCGGTGTCACGATGGCAGCTGCCACAAAAGCCACCACGATGAAGTAACTGCGAAAGCTCTTGAGCTTGTCGATGCTGACGATGCCCATGCGCGCCAGCACCACCACCACGATCGGCACCTCAAAGGCCAGGCCAAAGGCCAGAAACATGGACAGCACAAAGTCCAGGTAGGCCTCGATGTCGGGAGCGGCGGTAATGCTTTTGGGGGCAAAGCTCTGAATGAACTTGAACACCTTGCCAAAGACAAAGAAATACGAGAAAGCCACACCAACAAAAAACAGCAGGGTGCTGGAAATCACCAGCGGCAACACCAGCTTTTTTTCGTGCGAGTACAGCCCCGGCGCCACAAAGGCCCAGACCTGCCACAACACAAACGGCAGGGCCAGCAAAAAGGCCGCCACCATCATGATCTTGAGCGGCACCATAAAGGGCGAAATCACCGAGGTGGCGATCAGGGTTGCGCCCTTGGGCAGGGCGCTCACCAGGGGTTGAGCCAGGATGTCGTAGAGCGCGGCCGGACCGGGATACAACGCCAGAATCGCAATCGCAATGCCAACCGCAATGGCGGCCTTAATCAGGCGATCGCGCAGTTCCACCAGATGCGCCACAAAGGGCTGCTCGGTACCGGCGAGTTCGTCTTCCTTGGAATGCTCAGAGGCCATGAAACGCGATCAAAAAAGCCTCAACTGGTGCGGCGGGGACGGAACCGGGCCACGCGCGCAGCGCCGGAAAGGGCTTTGGTACGCACGCCATTGCGCGCCTTGTACCACTGGGGCGTAGCGCCCTGTTTGAGGCGCCAGTTCTTGCCTGGGTGCTTGTAGCTCGGCGCCTCGGGCTCGAACGGCAACACGGATTCGGTGCTGTCGGACCAGGACTTCTCGAAATCGCTGGCCTGGGTTTGAATGGAGTTTTCGACGTCGCGTGCCGCACCCTCCACCGTGTCACGCATCTTTTTGAGCTCTTCCATTTCCATGGCGCGGCTGACCTCGGCCTTGACGTCGGCCACATAGCGCTGGGCCTTGCCCAGCAGCGTGCCGACCGTTCGCGCCACCTTGGGCAGCTTTTCCGGACCGATCACGATCAGGGCGACGGCGCCTATCAGCGCCATCTTGGAGATGCCGAGATCGATCAAGACTTGTGCCGCGCTTCCACGTCGATGGTGTTCTTTTCAGACGCCGCGTTGGACACCTGAGTCGGCGCTGCAGGCTTGTCATCTGCAGAAGACGTGCCGTCCTTCATGCCTTCCTTGAAGCCCTTGACCGCGCCGCCCAGATCCTGGCCTATGTTTTTGAGCTTTTTGGTGCCAAAAATCATCACTACGATGAGCAGAACGATCAACCAATGCCAAATAGAAAACGAACCCATGAATTTCTCCTAACGATTAATAACGATTCTAGTCGGCCGCAATAGTCTGGCAGCCAAACCTGATTAGCCGCGCAACCACGGACGCGGACCGCCCATGACGTGAAAGTGGAGATGTTGCACCTCCTGGCCACCTTCTCTTCCGGTATTGCTGACCAGACGATAGCCGCCTTCCGGATACGGGTTGCAACCTTGTTCCAAAGCCAGTTGCGGCACCAAGGCCATCATCCGACCCAACAAGGCTGCGTGCTCGGTGCCCACCTGGGCCATGGAAGGAATATGCATCTTGGGTATCAGCAAGAAGTGTACCGGGGCCCAAGGGTTGATGTCATGGAAGGCAAAGATCTCTTCGTCCTCATAGACAATTTTTGAAGGAATCTGCTTGGCGATGATCTTGCAAAAAATGCAATTCGGGTCGTGCGCTGTCACGGTATGGCTCATGCCGTTGTTCCTATTTCTTGGCCTTTGTTCATGGCCATAAAGCCGGTCACGATGCGGTACAGGAACCAGATGGAAATCGCGGTCCAGGCGATCCAGCCCGGCACCAACAAAAGCAGCCACAGCGGAAACGTCAGCAGATACAGCGCGGCAGCAATCAGCACCGTGCGGATGCGCCAGCGAAGGTGCGACGCGTGCCAGGTGCCGGCGGCCCGGTCTCGGTTCACCATATCCAGAATCAGCGCCACCAGCAAAAACAGCGGACCCATTTGTCCGCCGGGAATGATGGCGCTCACCGCTACGATCAGGTGCAGCACATAGCTGATGGTGCCCACGGTGTTGAGCGACTGCATCTTTTGCAGCTGCGCCTGATCTTGGATACCGGGATGCGTGAAGTCCTGCGTCACGCGCTGCCCTCTTCGCGTGCGATCGCCTTGCGCAAGGCCTTTTCCTCGATGCCGCTGGTGCCTTCGCGGCGCTGCAGCTCTTCAATCACATCGGCCGGCGTCAGCTCGTAATGGGCCAAGGCGATCATGCAGTGAAACCACAGGTCGGCCACCTCGTAGACGATCTTGGTTTTGTCGCCGCCGTGGTCGGCATCTTTGGCGGCCATGACGACCTCTGTGGCCTCCTCGCCGATTTTCTTCAGGAAACTGTCGGGCCCCTTGTGCAGCAGGCGCGCCACATAGCTGGCATTGGCGTCGCCGCCGTTGACGGCCTTGCGGCTTTCGATCACGGCGGCTAAACGGGCCAGCGCGTCCTGGGATGTGGTGGTAGACATGGGCTTACTTGTAGATGGATGCAGGGTCTTTCAAGACCGGGGCTGCACTTTGCCAGACCCCGTCCCTCAGAATGCTGAAAAAACAGCTGTGGCGACCGGTGTGGCAGGCGATGCCGGGCTCATGGCCGAGTTGCGTGACCTTGAGCAGCACCACGTCGTTGTCGCAATCGATGCGAATTTCATGCACGGTCTGCACATGGCCGGACTCCTCGCCCTTGAACCACAGCTTGTTGCGCGAACGGCTGAAATACACGGCGCGGCCCAGCTCGGCCGTTTTTTGTAGCGCCTCGCGGTTCATCCATGCAAACATCAGGACATCGTTACTGCCCTGCTCCTGCGCGATCACAGGCACCAGGCCCAGCGCATCCCATTTGACTTCGTCTAACCAGTTCATAGCCTTACCGGTATGCCGCGCTCTGCCATGCGGGCCTTGGCTTGCCCCACGGTGAACTCGCCGTAATGGAAGATGCTGGCCGCCAGCACCGCATCGGCGCCGCCCTGTTGCACACCATCGGCCAAATGATCGAGGGTGCCGACGCCGCCGGAGGCGATGACCGGCACCGACACCGCATCGGCCACGGCTCGCGTCAGTTGCAAATCGAAACCCGATTTGGTGCCATCGCGGTCCATGCTGGTGAGCAGGATCTCACCGGCACCGCGGCGCGCCATCTCGGCTGCCCACTGCACCGCGTCCAGGCCGACATTCTTGCGCCCACCATGGCTGTAGACATCCCAGCCCGGTCCAATGGCCACGCCATTCACCAGGCGCAGCGCGTCTTCTGCGGAGCGACGCTTGGCATCAATCGCCACCACGATGCACTGCGCACCATATTTGAGCGAGGCGTCTTCAATCACCTGCGGATTGCTAATGGCGGCCGAGTTGAAACTGACCTTGTCGGCGCCGGCATTGAGCAGGCGCCGCACATCTTCCACGACGCGCACGCCGCCACCGACGGTCAAGGGGATAAACACCTGGGAGGCTACCGCCTCGATGATGTGCAGGATCAGGTCCCGGCCATCGCTAGTGGCGGTGATGTCCAGAAAGGTCAGTTCGTCGGCACCCTGTTCGTTGTAGCGTGCGGCGATTTCCACCGGATCGCCAGCGTCGCGCAGTTCCACGAAATTGACACCCTTGACGACCCGGCCACCGGTGACATCCAGGCAGGGAATAATTCTTTTAGCTAACAATGTTTGCCCCCACGGTCGCCCGCTGTGCGTGGCTCCCTGCCCCCCATGGGGGCCGCGTTTTGCCTTGGGGCGGCCCGGCGGTAAAACCCCATCATCCGTTCAGCTCGTCGGCACGCTCTTGCGCTGCAGCGAAATCGAGGTCGCCGCTGTAGATGGCGCGGCCGCAGATCACGCCTTCGATGCCGTCGTCTTCCACCTCGCACAGGGCTTCGATATCGGCCATGTTGGAAAGTCCGCCAGACGCAATGACGGGAATGGTCAGTGCCTTGGCCAGTTTGACGGTGGCCTCGATGTTGATGCCGCTGAGCATGCCATCGCGTCCAATGTCCGTGTAGATGATCGATTCCACGCCGTAGTCTTCAAACTTTTTGCCCAGGTCGACCACGTCGTGGCGGGTCAGCTTGCTCCAGCCGTCGGTTGCAACTTTTCCATCGCGCGCATCCAGGCCGACGATGATGTGGCCGCCAAAGGCGGTGCAGGCATCCTGCAAAAAGCCGGGATTCTTGACCGCCGCCGTGCCGATGATGACGTAGCGCAGACCGGCATCGAGGTAGCGCTCTATGGTGTCGAGGTCGCGGATGCCACCGCCCAATTGCACATCAATCTCGCTGCCAACCTCCTTGAGAATCTTGCGAATCGCCGCCTCGTTTTTGGGATGGCCGGCAAAGGCGCCATTCAAGTCCACCAGGTGCAAGCGCCTGGCCCCCTTGTTGACCCAGCTTCTAGCCATGACGGCGGGGTCTTCTCCAAAGGTGGTGGATTGGTCCATATCGCCTTGTTTGAGGCGAACACAGTGACCGTCTTTCAGGTCAATCGCAGGGATGAGCAGCATGATGGCGGGTTTAGCCGAGGATGAGAATCAGGGATTCCAGTGAAGGAAATTGCGGTAGAGAGACAAGCCGTGCTCGGCACTTTTTTCGGGGTGGAATTGGGTTGCGAAAATATTATCGCGCGCAATCGCCGAAGAAAAGCGCGACCCGTAGTCGGTTTCGCCCACGCTGTGGCTTATATCATACGGTTTGGCGTAATAACTGTGGACAAAATAGAAGTAACTCCCATTGGGCACCTCGCCCCAGACCGGATGAGGGGGCACACCGTGCGCCGTTTGCCAGACCTGGTTCCAACCCATTTGCGGAACTTTGTAGCGACTGCCGTCGGCTTGAAGCTGTCCGGCCAGTTCGAACTTGATCACCTCACCGGGAATCAAACCCAGGCAAGGCGTGTCGAGTTCCTGGCTGTGGTCGAGCAGCATTTGCATGCCGACGCAGACGCCCATCAAAGGCTTGTTGGCGGCGGCATGCATGACGGCATCGAACATGCCGCAGGCGTGCAGGTCTTGCATACAGTCGCGCATGCCACCCTGCCCCGGCAGCACCACGCGGTCGGCGTCCATCACTTCCTTTGCGCTGCGCGCCCAGACGACTTCCACACCGGCATCGGCTGCCACATGCATCACCGCCTGCGTGACCGAACGCAAATTGCCCATGCCGTAGTCGACTACCGCAACTTTCTTCATGCCAGTGCCTTCATGCTAGAGCGAGCCCTTGGTGGAGGGAATGGTGCCGACGCTGCGCGGATCGATCTCCAGCGCCGAGCGCAGGGCCCGGGCAAAGGCCTTGAACACCGTCTCGGCCTGGTGGTGGGCGTTGTCGCCCTTGAGGTTGTCGATGTGCAGGGTGACCAGGGCATGGTTGACAAAGCCCTGGAAAAATTCGTGCGTGAGCTGCGTGTCAAAAGCTCCGATCATGCCGCTCTTAAAGGGCACGTCCATCACCAGACCGGGGCGGCCGGAAAAGTCGATCACCACGCGCGACAAGGCTTCGTCCAGCGGCACATAGGCGTGGCCATAGCGGCGAATGCCCTTTTTGTCGCCAATCGCCTGGTGCACGGCCTGGCCCAGGGTAATGCCCACATCTTCCACCGTGTGGTGGCCGTCGATGTGCAGATCGCCCTCGGCCTCGATGTCCAGATCAATCAGGCCGTGGCGCGCGATCTGGTCCAGCATGTGATCAAAAAAACCGATGCCGGTGGACAGTCGGCTTTTGCCCGTGCCGTCCAGATTGAGCTTGACGTGAATGCGTGTTTCTGCCGTGTTGCGCGACACCTCGGCAATGCGCGGGGGCGTGGGGCCGACTGGCACTTCGGTCAATGGGTAATTGCTCATGTGTTTTCCGGATGGGGAATGTAATCTATTTTAGAAACGTTCTTGGATGCAGCCATCAGCAGGGGTAGACGGTGGTCAAGGCGTTGCCCATGACCAACTGCACCGGCATGTCGGCCTCGTACAAATCGTGGTTGCGCTGGAGTTCGGTCTGGTACAGGCCCTCGGCCATGACGGGCTCCAGGCGGCGGCCATTCAGGCAAATGGAGGCTGCAGCACCGGCGCGCACGCCAGCGTCATGTGCGGCCAGGGTGGATTCCATGGCACCGACCAGGTAGTAGCGCTTGTAGTTGACACCCTGCTTGGCATCGGACTTTTCCAGAGCGCGCAACTCGCGGATCGACATGGCAGAGGCGGCTTGCACCGCGAGCAGGCCTGCCACAGCCAGCACAACAGCGCAACGGGACATCAAGGGACTTGGCATGACCATCAATCGTTTGACTGGGTGCGACGCTTACTTCAGCCGCATTTGCGCCGCCCGGGCATGGGCCTGCAGGCCCTCGCCATAGGCCAACTCGGCAGCAATCGGGCCCAGCACCTGGGCACCGGCCTCGCTCACCTCGATAAGACTGCTGCGCTTCTGAAAATCGTACACGCCCAGCGGGCTGGAGAAGCGCGCCGTGCCGCTGGTGGGCAGTACGTGGTTGGGTCCGGCGCAGTAGTCACCGAGGGATTCGCTGGTGAAGGCGCCCAGAAAGATGGCACCGGCATGCTTGAGCAAGGGCTCCCAGCGGTGCGGCTCGCTGCTGGAGACTTCCAGATGCTCGGGCGCAATCCGATTGCTGATGGCACAGGCCTCTTCCATGCTGCGTGTCAAAATCAAAGCACCCCGGTCGTTCAGGCTTTTGGCAATGATTGCGGCGCGCGGCATCTCGGGCAGCAGTCGGTCTATGGCGAGTTGAACAGCGTCCAGATACGCGGCATCCGGGCACAGCAATATGCTTTGCGCCAGCTCGTCGTGCTCGGCCTGGCTGAACAAATCCATGGCCACCCATTCCGGCGGGGTTGTGCCGTCGGCCAGCACCAGAATTTCGCTGGGGCCGGCAATCATGTCGATGCCCACGGTGCCAAAAACACGGCGCTTGGCCGCGGCCACATAGGCGTTGCCGGGGCCGGTGATCTTGTCCACGGCGGGAATGGTGGCCGTGCCGTAGGCCAGGGCAGCAACCGCCTGGGCGCCGCCCATGGTGAAGGCACGCGTGACTCCGGCCACATGGGCGGCGGCCAACACCAGTTCGTTGCGCTCGCCCTTGGTGGCGCCCGCGTTACCTGTCGTGACACCGCTCCCGCCGGTGGCGACGCTGCCGCGCACCGGTGTCGGCACCACCATGATGATTTCCGCCACGCCCGCCACATGGGCCGGTACCGCATTCATGATCAGGCTGGACGGATAAGAGGCCTTGCCACCTGGCACATAAATGCCGACGCGGTCCAGCGGTGTCACCTTCTGGCCCAACAGGCTGCCGTTTTCGTCGCGGTAGCTCCAGCTTTCGCCGCAGGCCTTTTTCTGTGCCTCGTGGTAGCTGCGCACGCGGCGCTCTGCGTCCTGCAGGGCACGGCGTTGTGCCTCCGGAATGGCATCGAAGGCGGCCTTGAAGTCGGCTTGGGTCAGTTCGAGTTCGGCCACGCTGGCGGCATTCAGACCGTCAAAGCGCGCCGTGTATTCCAGCACCGCAGCGTCGCCACGCCGTTGCACATCACCGAGGATGTCGGCCACGCGCTGCTCGATGGCCGCGTCGGTAGCGGCGGACCAATGCTGCAAGGCCTTGAAACGGACTTCAAATTCCGGATCGGCCGTGGACAGTCGGGCGGGAGTGGCGTGCAGGGTCATGGAGTGCGGTGCGTGAAGTCTTGCTAAATTAAATTACTTGCCGACAGCGCCGGCAAAGGCGTTGATGATGGCGCGAATCGGCTCCTGCTTGAGCTTGAGCGCGGCCTGGTTCACCACCAGACGCGAGCTGATGTCCATGATGCGCTCCACCTCCACCAGGTGATTCGCCTTGAGGGTGTTGCCGGTGGAGACCAGATCGACGATGGCATCGGCCAAGCCCACCAGCGGTGCCAGCTCCATGCTTCCGTAAAGCTTGATCAGGTCCACATGGACGCCCTTGGAGGCGAAGAATTCACGCGCAATCGCCACGTACTTGGTCGCCACCTTGAGGCGCGAACCCTGCTTGACGGCCGAGGCGTAATCAAAGTCGGCACGCACCGCCACGCTGATGCGGCACTTGGCGATTTGCAAATCCAGCGGCTGGTACAGGCCCTGGCTGCCGTGCTCCAGCAGCGTGTCTTTTCCGGTAATGCCCATGTCGGCACCGCCGTATTGCACATAGGTGGGCACGTCGGTGGCGCGCACCACCAGCACCCGCACGTCGGGCAGATTGGTATCCAGAATCAGCTTGCGCGATTTTTCGGGATCGTCCAGCACCTCGATGCCGGCCGCCTTGAGCAGGGGCACGGTTTCCTCAAAAATGCGTCCTTTGGAAAGCGCGAGGGTGATCATTTCGTTCTCTCTATATCCGCACCGATGGCGCGCAACTTGGCTTCCATCTGGTCGTAACCACGGTCCAGGTGGTAGATGCGGTCCACCAGGGTCTCGCCCTCGGCCACCAGACCGGCAATCACCAGGCTGGCGGAGGCACGCAGGTCGGTTGCCATGACGGTGGCGCCGGACAACTTTTCAACGCCCTCTATCACCGCCACCTTGCCGTCGATCTGGATGTGTGCGCCCAGGCGCACCATTTCATTGACGTGCATGAAGCGGTTCTCGAAAATCGTCTCGGTCACCTTGGAGACGCCCATAGACACGGCATTGAGCGCCATGAACTGGGCTTGCATGTCGGTGGGGAAGCCGGGGTATTCGGTGGTGCGAAAGCTCTGCGCCTTCAGGCGGCCTTGCGACTGCACGCGAATGCCATCCTCCAGCGCCGTAATGGTGGCACCGGCATCGCGCAGCTTGTCGATCACCGCATCCAGATGCTCGGCTCGGCCATGCTTCAAAAACACATCGCCACCGGTGGCGGCCACCGCGCACAAAAAGGTGCCGGTCTCGATGCGGTCGGCCACCACCTGGTGCGTGCAGCCGTGCAGTGATTCAACGCCCTGGATGCGGATTCGGCTGGTGCCGTGACCCTCAATCTTGGCGCCCATCTTGATCAGCAGCTCCGCCAGATCCGGAATCTCCGGCTCCTGCGCGGCGTTTTCCAGCAGGGTCTCGCCCTCGGCCAGAGCCGCAGCCATCAGAAAATTCTCGGTGCCGGTGACGGTCACCATGTCGGTGGCAATGCGCGCGCCCTTCAGTCGGGTGCGGCCGTTTGCGAGCTTGGCGACCATATAGCCGTGTTCCACGTCGATCACGGCGCCCATGGCGGCCAGACCCTTGAGGTGTTGATCGACAGGGCGCGAGCCAATGGCGCAGCCGCCGGGCAGCGACACCTTGGCATGGCCAAAGCGCGCCAGCAGCGGGCCCAGGGCCAGCACCGAGGCGCGCATGGTCTTGACCAGCTCGTAGGGTGCCTCCGGGTTGTTCAGGGCGCCGGCATTCAACACTACAGAGCCATCGGCCTGCACATCGGCGGCAACACCCATATTGCGGATCAGCTTGAGCATGGTGGACACGTCCTGCAGGCGCGGCACGTTGCGCAGCGTCAGGCTGTCGGCGCTCAGCAGCGCGGCACAGAGCTCAGGCAGGGCGGCATTCTTGGCGCCTGAAATCAGCACCTCGCCAGTCAGCTGGCGACCGCCGCGAATCAGTAATTTGTCCATCAGGCTTGGGCGGCCCACTCGGTGGGCGTAAAGGTTTTCATGGAAAGCGCATGCACCTCATCGGTCTTCATGCGGTTGCCCAGCGTGGCATAGACCTGCTGGTGGCGCTGTATGGCGCGCTTGCCTTCAAAGGCATTCGAGACAATCGTGGCATACCAATGGCGACCATCGCCCTCGAGCGTGCAATGCTCGCACGGCAGTCCGGCGGTGATCAGGGTTTGGAGTTCTTCAGCGGTCATGGCAGTTGCGGGCAAGCCCGAAAAATAGGTGAAAAACTTAGCTACGAATTTTGTAACCGGTGCGCAGCAGCTGCAAGGCAACCAGGCTGACCAGCACCAGGGTACTGCCCACCACCGCAAAGCTGAGCCAAGGCGAGACGTCGCTGACACCAAAGAAGCCGTAGCGAAAACCGTCGATCATGTAGAAAAACGGATTGAAGTGGCTCACACCCTGCCAGAAAGTCGGCAGCGAATGGATCGAATAGAACACGCCGCTCAAGAAGGTCATGGGCATGACGACGAAATTCTGGAAGGCCGCCAACTGGTCAAACTTTTCAGCCCACAAGCCTGCAATCAAACCCAGCGTACCCATCAGGGCGGCGCCCATAAAGGCAAACAGAATAATCCACAGCGGCGCCTCGAAGCTGATGTCCGTAAAGAAGGCGGACACAGCAAACACGCCCAGACCGACGATGAGGCCGCGCAGCACCGAGGCGCCCACATAGGCGACAAACCAATGCACATAGGACAGCGGCGTGAGCAACAGAAACACCAGGTTGCCCATGACCTTGCTCATGATCAGCGATGAGGAGCTATTGGCAAAGGCGTTTTGCAGCAGGCTCATCATGGCCAGGCCCGGCACCAGAAAGGCCGTGTAACCGATTTTGTCGTAGACCTTGACATGGTTTTCCAGCGCATGGCCAAAGATCAGCAGGTACAGCATGGCGGTCAGCACCGGTCCGGCGATGGTCTGAAAGGCGACCTTCCAGAAGCGCAGCGATTCCTTATAAAGAAGTGTTTGCCAGCCGGTCATGCGGATACTCCCACACCATGCACAGAACCCTTGTTCTGCGCCATCACGTCCAGAAACACATCTTCCAGATCGGCCTTGCGTATTTCAATGTCATGGGCCACCAGCCCGGCCTCGCGCACGGCGGCCAGGTAGCGTTCGATCTCCAGCGCATCGTTCGCTGGGAACTGCACAATGCGTCCGGTAATGCGCGCCTGGTCGGCCAGCGCCTTGGGCAACTCGGCATCGAGCTTGAAGCGCAGCACATTGCTGGACGCGGCCTTGAGCAGGTCGCTGGTCTTGTCCAGCGCCACAATGCGCCCGGTCTTGAGCATGGCTATGCGCCCGCACAAGGCCTCGGCCTCTTCCAGGTAATGGGTGGTCAGCAAAACGGTGTGGCCTTCACGGTTGAGTTTGGCGATGAACTGCCACAGGGTCTGGCGCAGTTCCACGTCCACTCCCGCGGTGGGCTCGTCGAGCACGATGACAGGGGGCTTGTGAACCAAGGCCTGGGCCACCAGCACGCGGCGCTTCATACCACCGGAGAGTTGGCGCATATTGGCATTGGCCTTGTCTGACAGGCCCAGGCTCTCCAGCAGCTCGTCGATCCAGGCGCTGTTGTTCTTGATGCCGAAATAGCCGGACTGGATCTTCAACAGTTCGCGCACATTGAAGAAGGGGTCAAACACCAGTTCCTGAGGCACCACGCCCAGGGCGCGGCGCGCTGCGGCAAAGTCGGTCTGCACATCGTGTCCCAGCACGCTGACGCTGCCGCTGCTGGCGCGGGTGAGGCCTGCCAGCACGCTGATCATGGTGGTTTTACCGGCTCCGTTGGGGCCCAGGAGACCGAAAAATTCGCCCTCCTGGATATCGAGGCTGACCGAGTCAAGGGCCAGAAAGCTGCTACCGATGGCGCTGGTTTTTGAGGACTTGGGCGACGGATAGGCTTTGGAGACGGATTGGAAGGATATTGCGGTCATGGAAGACCACTATTTTAACCGCGCCGGGCAGGGTAGACCCGAACGGGGTCTAAGCCGCAGTAAGCAAGCCTTCAATCCCGTACAGCGCCGCCAGGTCGCGCAAGCGGTCGGGCAGGCCCTTGACCGCAAACAGCTTGCCAGCGCGCGCACATTCGCGGCGCACCGCCAGCAACACAGCCAGGGCGGAGGAGTCAAAATTGTTCAGCGGCGCGGCGTCGACCACCACCTGCTTTTCCGCCTCGCGCTGCACATCCTGCGTGAGTTTTTTCAGGCAATCGCTGGCCTGGGTCTGGGTGAGGATGGCAGGCAAAATCAGCATGGGGGCCTTCTTTCTATCAGGATTTCTTGGCGTTGGCCTTGTTGCGTTCGGCCAACGAGGTGATCAGGCCGTCAAGCCCCTTGGCATTGATTTCGGCAGAAAACTGGCTTTTGTAATTCTCCACCAACCACACGCCCAACACATTGATATTGTAAATTTTCCAGCCTGTGCCCTGACCCGGCGTCTTGGCCAGGCGGTAATCGAGCTGAATCGGGTCGCCACTGCCCTTGACCTCGGAGCGAACAATGACTTCCTTGTCGTCGGGACTAGCACGCAAGGGCTTCATGGCGATGGTCTGATCCGACACCTGACCGAGCGCACCGGCATAGGTACGCACCAGCAGAATCTTGAATTCATCCTGCAGGCGCTTTTGCTGCTCGGGCGTGGCCTGGCGCCAGGCCGGACCCACCGCCGAGGCGGTCATGCGCTGGAAATCCAAGTTCGGCAGAATCTTGGCATCGACCAGCGCCACCACCTTGGTGAGATCCCCAGAGCGCATGGTTTTATCCGCCTTGATGGAATCCAACACATCGACCGAGAGGCGTTTGATCATTGCGTCGGGCGCTTCGTCTTCGGCATGCGCCTGCATGCCCAGACCGGCCAGCAGCGAAAAACCCAAAACCAAGGTGCGAAGGAAGTCTCTTTTCATGGTCACTTTTCTAAACAAGAACATGGTTTGCATTATGAACCGCGCCCTATTGCCTCAGGTTGCCGTGCTGTAAAGCTTGTATCAAGGCGGGTCTTCCACTTCCGGCGGGTTGCCGTCAAACTGGATGTTGCGTTGGCGCTGGAAATAGGCATCCCGCCTGAAGGAATAGGGGTCCAACGCGGCCCCTTCCAGCACATCGCCGGCGCTCAGATACTTGGCGCGCAAATCCACCACATCCACAATGGGCAGCCAGGTCCGCGTGTCCTGGTCGCCGATGTTATAGACCGGCATACCGCGCGTGTCCACCGCAAAGGCAGCGACTTCGCGCAAGGTATAGGGCCCAAGAATCGGCAGCACCACATAGGGCCCCGGCGGCACACCCCAACGTCCCAGGGTCAAACCAAAGTCTGCCGTATGGCGCTCAATATTCAGGTCACTCGCCACATCTATAAGCCCCAGCAGGCCTATGCTGCTATTGACCATGACGCGCCCCACGCTGTCGCTAAACTCCTGGCCACGCCCCTGCAGCCCGTTGTTGACGGCGGACCACATGTCTTGCAGGTTGTTGAAAAAGTTGCCCACGCCCTTGCGCATCCAATCGGGCGTGACGGCCTTGTAGCCGGTAGCCACCGGCTTGAGTACGGCCTTGTCCACCACCTCATTAAATCCAAACACGGTACGGTTAAACGATTCCATGGGATCGCGCGCGTCGGGCTGCGCCACCGTGGCACAGGCTTGCAGGGCCAGCAGCATGGTCAGCGCCAGCAGTCGCCGCCAAGCGTGCCAGCTCATGCGCAAACTTCCCTGTGTCACTGCTTGGCCTTGTCGGCGCTGGAACTGTCTGCCGCCTTGTTGTAGAGGAACGCGCTGATCAGGTTTTCCAGCACCACGGCCGACTGGGTGCTGCTGATGGCGTCACCGGCGGCCAAGTTGGCTGTGTCTGAGCCGGCCTCAATTCCGACGTATTGTTCGCCCAGCAGGCCGCTGGTCAAAATCTTGAGCGAGCTATCCTTGGGAAAGGTGTAGCGATTGTCCATAAACAAGGTCACCTTCGCCTGGAAAGTCTTGTCATCAAAATTGATGGCTTGCACATGGCCGATCACCACGCCGCTGCTTTTGACCGCGGCCTTGGCCTTCAAGCCGCCGATGTTGTCGAATTTTGCCGTCACCTGGTAGCCCTTATCAAAGCTGATGGTGAGCAAATTGGCTGCCTGCAAGGCCAGAAACACCAGGGCTGCGCCACCCAGCAGCACAAACAGGCCCACCCACACATCCGTTTTGGAGCGTTGCATGTTTTTTTCTCCTAAATACTGAACATCATTGCGGTCAGGATAAAGTCCAGACCCAGCACGGTAAGCGATGCCATCACCACCGTGCGCGTAGTTGCGTGTGCCACACCTTCGGGCGTGGGCTGGGCTTCATAGCCCTGCAGCAGCGCGATAAAGGCGACGGCAAAGCCGAACACCACGCTCTTCAAAAAACCGTTGCCCACGTCCTGCCAGACATCCACACCGCCCTGCATCTGGCTCCAGAAAGAGCCGGAATCAATGCCAATCATCACCACACAGACGACGTAGCCGCCCAGCACACCAACGGCACTGAACACCGCCGCCAACAAGGGCATGGCAATCACCGCACCCCAGAAACGCGGCGCCAGAATGCGCTGCACCGGGTCCACCGCCATCATCTCCATGGCGCTGAGTTGTTCACCGGCCTTCATTAAACCAATTTCTGCGGTGAGCGAAGTACCGGCGCGCCCGGCAAACAGCAGGGCGGTAATCACCGGCCCGAATTCGCGCACCAGGCTCAGACTGATCAGCATGCCGACCGACTCTGCCGCACCAAAGCGCTGCAGCCCGTAGTAATACTGCAAGCCCATGACAAAGCCGACGAAGGCACCTGAGACGGCAATGATGGCCAGGGAAAAATTGCCCATGAAATGGATCTGGTCGCGCAGCAGCGTCGGGCGCTTGAGCGTGGCGCCAATGGAGGCCAGCAGGCGCAAAAACAGGCGTGCGGCGAAACCCATGTCCGCCAGCGTGCTGCGCACCGAATAACCCAGCTCGGACGGCTTGTACCAGCTCATACTTGCGCTCCGACGGAGAAATCGGCATCGATACTGGCCGCAGGATAGTGAAAGTGCACCGGCCCCTCGGGCAACGCATTGACAAACTGATGCACCAGTGGGTTGTCGCTGTTGCGCACTTCGTCGGGTGTACCCTGGGCGGCAATCTTGCCGTTGGCCAGAATGATGACCTGGTCGGCGATGTGGAAGGTTTCTTCCAGATCGTGCGACACCACGATGCTGGTCAGGCCCATGGCATCGTTGAGCTGGCGAATCAGACGTGCGGCCGTTCCCAGGGAAATCGGATCGAGCCCGGCAAAGGGCTCGTCGTACATCACCAGCTCCGGGTCGAGTGCAATGGCGCGGGCCAGGGCCACACGTCGCGCCATGCCGCCCGACACCTCGGAGGGCATCAGGTCGCGGGCACCGCGCAGGCCGACGGCGTTGAGCTTCATCAGCACCACGTCGCGGATCAGGTCTTCAGACAGGTTGGTGTGTTCGCGCAAGGGAAAGGCCACATTGTCAAACACGCTGGCGTCGGTGAACAGGGCGCCAAACTGGAACAACATGCCCATACGCCTACGCGCCAAATACAGGGCGTCGCGGTCCATGGAGCCCACATCCAGCACCTCAGTGGAACCCTTCAGACCATGTAGCAACACCTTGCCATGCTGCGCCACAAACTGACCACCAATCAGACGCATCACGGTGGTCTTGCCGCCACCCGATGCGCCCATCAGCGCCGTCACCTTGCCACGCGGAATGGTAAAGGACACGTCATCCAGGATCACCCGATCGCCATAACCGAAGCGGACGTTCTGGAATTCGACGAGTGTGTTGGAGGAAGTTGTGACCATAAAAAAGCCAGCATGAATCTGGCTTGCGCATCATAAGGGATAACGCTTAGCCCGGTATCGGACCGGTCTAAGCGGGGGGCACCTTATTTATCGGGGTAAAACGCTGGAGCCCATCAGAAACTCATCCACCGCACGTGCGGCCTGGCGGCCTTCGCGGATCGCCCACACTACCAAGCTCTGACCGCGGCGCATATCACCGGCGGCAAACACCTTGGGCACATTGGTCGCGTAGCAGCCGGTTGCCTCGGTGGTAGCCTTGGCATTGCCACGGGCGTCCTTGTCCACACCAAAGGCTTCCAGCACGGTGGCCACCGGATTGACAAAGCCCATGGCCAGCAACACCAGGTCAGCCTTGAGGATTTTTTCGGAACCGGCGACCTCCACCATCTTGCCGTCTTTCCATTCCACCTGCACCGTCTTCAGGCCGGTGAGCTTGCCTTTTTCACCGATGAATTCCTTGGTGGAAATGGCAAACACGCGCTCGCAGCCTTCGTCGTGACTGGAACTGGTGCGCAGTTTCAGCGGCCAGTAAGGCCAGGTCATGGGCCGGTTTTCTTCCACCGGGGGCTGGGGCATGACTTCAAACTGGGTGACGCTTGCCGCGCCATGGCGGTTGCTGGTGCCCACGCAATCGCTTCCAGTGTCGCCGCCACCGATGACGATGACGTGCTTGCCGTCGGCGCGCAACTGGCCCTTGAGCTTGTCACCGGCATTGACCTTGTTTTGCTGCGGCAGGAATTCCATGGCGAAGTGGATGCCTTCGAGTTCGCGCCCGGGCACCGGCAGATCGCGCGACTGCTCGGAGCCACCGGTCAAGATCACGGCGTCAAATTCGCTTTTCAGGGTTTCAGCGGAAATGGTTTCCTTGGCCCAGTTGGTGACCTTGCTGCCCTTGGGCATTTCGCCGATCAGCACGCCGGTGCGGATCGTCACACCCTCGGCCTTGAGTTGTTCGGCGCGGCGGTCGATATGGCTTTTTTCCATCTTGAAGTCGGGGATGCCGTAGCGCAGCAGGCCACCAATGCGGTCGTTCTTCTCGAACAGGGTCACGTCGTGACCGGCGCGCGCCAGTTGCTGCGACGCGGCCATACCGGCAGGGCCGGAGCCGACCACGGCGACCTTCTTGCCGGTCTTGGTCTTGGGCAGTTGTGGCACCACCCAGCCTTCGTGCCAGGCGCGGTCGATGATGGCGTGCTCGATCGACTTGATGCCCACCGCTTCCTCGTTCACATTCAGCGTGCAGGCCGCCTCGCAGGGTGCGGGGCAGATGCGACCGGTGAACTCGGGGAAGTTGTTGGTGCTGTGCAGCACGTCGATGGCGGCCTTCCAGTCATTGCGGAACACCAGATCGTTGAAATCCGGAATGATGTTGTTGACCGGGCAGCCGTTGTTGCAAAACGGTGTGCCGCAGTCCATGCAGCGTGCGGCCTGCTTGTTGGCCTGGGCGTCGTCCAGCCCGATGACAAATTCTTTGTAATTCTTGAGGCGCTCGGAGACCGGCTTGTAGCCCTCTTCGATGCGCTCAAACTCCATGAATCCCGTGATCTTTCCCATATTCACTCCTTGGCGACCCGGCGCACCAGCACCGGGCCATTAGCTTGTTGAACTGCTGTGGCCTTATTTGGCAGCGACGGCTTCCTGCTTGGACGCTGCTGGAACTGCTGCCTTGGCTGCAGCCGCGACTTTGCGTGCATGGATCTCGCCCAGAGCGCGCTTGTATTCGTTGGGGAAGACCTTGACAAACTTCAGACGCGAAGTTTCCCAGTTGTCCAACAGTTCGCGGGCGCGCTTGCTGCCGGTCCAGCGGTTGTGGTCTTCCAGCAACTTGCGCAACTGCGCCTCGTCGCTTTCGCCACGGTGCCAGACCGCCTTGTCAACCGCAGCTTCCTGCTCAGCCGCAGTCAGCACCTTTTCCATGCTGACCATGGCAGTGTTGCATCGGGTGGCGAACTTGCCATCTTCGTCAAACACATAGGCAATGCCGCCGCTCATGCCGGCTGCAAAGTTGCGCCCGGTCTGGCCCAACACGGCCACGGTCCCGCCGGTCATGTATTCGCAACCATGGTCGCCCGTTCCTTCGACCACTGCCGTGGCGCCCGACAGACGCACCGCAAAGCGCTCACCGGCCACGCCGCTAAAAAAGGCCTCACCGGTGGTGGCGCCGTACATCACGGTGTTGCCGACGATGGTGTTCTTGATGGCGTCTCCGCGGAAGTCGATGCTGGGTCGCACCACGATGCGCCCGCCCGACAGGCCCTTGCCGGTGTAGTCGTTGGCGTCGCCAATCAGGTACATGGTGATGCCACGGCACAGGAAAGCGCCAAAGGATTGACCGCCGGTGCCTTCGAGCTGGATGCGGATGCTGTCATCCGGCAGGCCTTCGGGATGCACCTTGGTCACTGCGCCGGACAGCATGGCGCCGACCGAACGGTTGACGTTGCGCGCCACTTCCATGAACTGCACGCGTTCGCCCTTGTCGATGGCGGCACGGCTCTTGGCGATCAGCACATTGTCGAGAGCCTTTTCCAGACCGTGGTCCTGGGTGAGCGTCTGGAAACGCGGCACATCGGCCGGCACTTGCGGCATGGCAAACAGGCGGCCAAAGTCCAGGCCGCTGGCCTTCCAATGCTCTATGCCCTTGCGGGTGTCTAGCAGATCGGAGCGGCCAATCATGTCGTCGAATTTGCGAATGCCCAGCTGGGCCATGATCTGGCGCACTTCTTCGGCGATGAAGAAGAAGTAATTCACCACATGCTCGGGCTTGCCGGAGAACTTCTGGCGCAGCACCGGGTCCTGCGTGGCCACGCCGACCGGGCAGGTGTTGAGGTGGCACTTGCGCATCATGATGCAGCCCTCCACCACCAGCGGTGCGGTAGCGAAACCGAATTCGTCGGCACCCAAGAGGGCACCGATGACGACGTCGCGACCGGTCTTCATCTGGCCGTCGGCCTGCACGCGGATGCGGCTGCGCAGACGGTTCAGCACCAGGGTCTGCTGGGTTTCGGCCAAGCCGATTTCCCAAGGGCTGCCGCAATGCTTGATGGACGACCAGGGCGAGGCGCCGGTGCCGCCGTCGTGTCCGGCAATCACCACATGGTCGGCCTTGCACTTGGCCACACCGGCGGCAATCGTACCAACGCCGATTTCAGCGACCAACTTGACGCTGATGCCGGAATGCGGCGCGACATTTTTCAAGTCGTGTATCAGTTGCGCCAGATCTTCGATCGAGTAAATGTCGTGATGTGGCGGGGGCGAAATCAGGCCCACACCGGGCACCGAGTGGCGCAGGCGACCGATGTAATCGGACACCTTGCCGCCTGGCAGTTGACCGCCCTCGCCCGGCTTGGCGCCCTGTGCCATCTTGATCTGGATCTGGTCGGCGCTGGTCAGGTATTCGGCCGTGACGCCAAAGCGTCCCGAGGCCACCTGCTTGATGCGCGAGCGCAGTGAATCACCGGCTTGCAGCGGCAGGTCCACCTCGACCACGTCCTCACCAATCACGCTCTTGAGCGAATCGCCCAGCTTGATCGGGATGCCCTTGAGCTCGTTGCGGTAACGCGCCGGATCTTCCCCGCCCTCGCCCGTATTGCTCTTTCCGCCGATGCGGTTCATGGCGACAGCCAGCGTGGCATGGGCCTCGGTCGAAATCGAGCCCAGCGACATGGCGCCGGTGGCAAAACGCTTGACGATTTCCTTGGCCGATTCGACCTCATCGACGGGGATGGCCTTGGCCGGATCGAGCTTGAACTCAAACAATCCGCGCAGCGTCAGGTGGCGCTTGGATTGGTCGTTGATGAGCTGGGCGTATTCCTTGTACGTGTTCCAGTTGTTGGAGCGCGTGCTGTGCTGCAACTTGGCAATCGCATCGGGCGTCCACATATGCTCCTCACCGCGCACACGCCAGGCGTATTCGCCACCGGCTTCCAGCGCGTTGGCCAGCACCGGGCTGTCGCCAAAGGCGGCGTTGTGCATACGGATGGCTTCTTCGGCGATGTCGAACACGCCAATGCCCTCGACGCGGCTGGGTGTGCCGGTGAAGTACTTGGCCACGGTGGCAGTGGACAGGCCAATCGCCTCGAACAGCTGGGCGCCGCAGTAGCTCATATAGGTGCTGACACCCATCTTGGACATGATCTTGGATAGGCCCTTGCCGACCGCCTTGACGTAGTTGTAGATAGCCTTCTCAGAGCTCAGGTCGCCCGGCAGGTCCTTGGAGATATGGGCCAGGGTTTCCATCGCCAAATAGGGATGGACGGCTTCGGCGCCATAACCCGCCAGCACGGCGAAATGGTGCACTTCACGCGCGGTACCGGTTTCGACCACCAGACCGGCGGTGGTGCGCAGACCAGCAATCACCAGGTGCTGGTGAATGGCGGACAGGGCCAGCAGGGCCGGAATGGCAACCTGGGTAGCGTTGATGTTGCGGTCGCTGATGATCAGGATGTTCTTGCCACCCTTGATCGCATCCACGGCTTCGGCGCACAGCGAAGCCAGCTTGGCCTCCACACCCTCATGGCCCCAGGCCAGCGGGTAGGTTATGTCCAGCGTGTAGCTGCGGAACTTGCCCTGGGTATGGGTTTCGATGTCGCGCAGCTTGGCCATGTCGGCAAAGTCCAGCACCGGCTGGGACACTTCCAGACGCATGGGCGGGTTGACCTGGTTGATGTCCAGCAGGTTCGGCTTGGGGCCGACAAAGGACACCAGCGACATCACGATGGCTTCGCGGATCGGGTCGATCGGCGGATTGGTCACCTGGGCAAACAACTGCTTGAAGTAGTTGTACAGCGGCTTGTTCTTGTCGGACAGCACGGCCAGCGGGCTGTCGTTGCCCATGGAGCCAATCGCCTCTTCCCCGGCGGTCGCCATGGGGGCGATCAGGAACTTCAGGTCTTCCTGGGTAAAGCCAAAGGCCTGCTGGCGATCCAGCAGCGACACCTGGTCGGTGACGCGCTTGGGCTCCACACCTGCCACCACTTCGGAAAAGGCCGCGTCCTTGCGCTTTTCGGCAACGGTCACGTCGTCGAGCTTGATGCGCAGGTTTTCGATCCACTGTTTGTAGGGCTTGCTGTTGGCCAGGTTGGACTTGAGCTCCTCGTCGTCAACCATGCGACCCTGTTCCAGATCGATCAGGAACATCTTGCCGGGCTGCAGCCGCCATTTGCGCACGATCTTGTTTTCCGGCACCGGCAGAACGCCGGATTCGGAGCCCATGATCACCAGATCGTCATCGGTGATGCAGTAGCGTGAAGGACGCAGGCCGTTGCGGTCCAGCGTGGCGCCGATCTGGCGGCCGTCGGTAAACACGATGGAGGCCGGGCCATCCCAGGGTTCCAGCATGGCGGCGTGGTATTCGTAGAAGGCACGGCGACGCGGGTCCATCGTGGCGTGCTGTTCCCAGGGCTCGGGAATCATCATCATCACGGCCTGGCTGATCGGGTAACCGGCCATGGTCAACAGCTCGAGGCAGTTGTCGAAGGTGGCGGTGTCGCTTTGACCGGCAAAGCTGATGGGATAGAGCTTTTGCAGGTCCGGGCCCAGCACGGGCGAAGACATAACGCCTTCGCGCGCCTTCATCCAGTTGTAGTTGCCCTTGACGGTGTTGATCTCACCGTTGTGCGCCACATAGCGATAGGGGTGGGCCAAGGGCCACTCGGGGAAGGTATTGGTAGAGAAGCGCTGGTGCACCAGACCCAGGGCCGACACGCAACGCTCGTCCTCCAGATCCTTGAAATACACACCCACCTGGTCAGCCAACAGCAGGCCCTTGTAGACCACAGTGCGGCTGGACATGCTGGGCACGTAATACTCTTTGCTGTGCTTGAGATGCAGGGCCTGGATATGGGCGCTGGCAGTCTTGCGGATCACATACAGCTTGCGCTCCAGCGCGTCCTGCACGATGACGTCGTTACCGCGACCAATAAACACCTGGCGCAGGATAGGTTCCTTGGCGCGCACGGTGGGCGACATCGGCATGTCACGGTTCACCGGAACGTCGCGCCAGCCCAACAGCACCTGGCCTTCGGCCTTGATGGCGCGTTCCATTTCCTGCTCGCAGGCCAGGCGGGATGCGTGTTCCTTGGGCAGGAAGATCATGCCCACGCCGTATTCGCCGGGGGCCGGCAGGGTCACGCCCTGCGCTGCCATCTCTTCGCGGTAGAGCGCGTCGGGCAACTGGATCAGGATACCGGCGCCATCGCCCATCAGCGCGTCAGCACCGACGGCACCCCGGTGGTCCAGGTTTTCAAGAATCTTGAGCGCATTCTTGACAATGGAATGGCTTTTTTCGCCCCGAATATGGGCCACAAAACCAACGCCACAGGCGTCGTGCTCTTGTTCTGTGGAATACAGACCGTGTTCGGATAGGTGTTTGATCTCTGCAGCCGTCGTCATGCGCGCTCCTGAAAATGACAGTGGACGTGAAGCTTAATGCAATGCAACAATAATGCCAAGAACAATAATTAGGGTCTGATTCTTATTATTTACGGATAGTATGAGGCCAACTTAAATTAGGGACATATAGATTTCAATCCTGCCGCCCTGCTCAATGAAGAGCGCAGTCACTATGGCGGGAGCAAAACGCGTGGCGGGCGGCCGGCCTGCCCCTTGCTGAGGCGCCGCGGCGTTTCCTTTTGCAGCTCCTGCAGAAATGCCGGATCGCCCAAGGCCCAACCCTTGCGCGTGGCATCGGTCAATGCCTGCAACTGCGACGGGCTCATTCCGGCCCGAACCAGCTCGGCATAAGCGGCCTCGCGTGCAAACGGTGTGTTCCCAAGGCCCCAAAACTGTGCATGGGGCGTGAGCAGGCGGTCCATGCGGCGACCAATGTAATGCGCGTGGCTGGACCAGGGCCACTCCACCGCCGTGGCGGTCAGTCCCGCACGCACCGGATGAAGGTCCATGCTGACCATGCAGGGCAATAGGTAGAGTTCGGGCTGCAGCACGGTGGAGCGGTAACGTCCGTCCCACAGGGTGCCGGTTCGGCCCTGCGCGTCATTGAAATAACGGACATAACGCCTGCCCATGGCCTGCAGCATCTGGGGTAAGCCCGAGGCCGCCTGAGGCGTCAGCAGCAAATGGAAATGGTTGGGCAGCAACACATAGCCATGCACCGCCACCTCAAACTTGCGCGCATATTCCAGCAACAGGTCCAGCATCAGCTGGTAGTCGGCGGGTCGCAAAAAAACCGGCTGCCCGTTGTGCCCACGCTGAATGACGTGATGCGGCAATCCGGGAAAGCTCAGACGGGGAAGACGAGCCATAGAAGCCGTGTAGCGTCCCCGCCTGTTCGCTCAAGAAACGATTACTTGGGCGCTTTGGTGACCCGCACCTTGTTGCCGGTAGTGACGATGATCACCGGGTCACCGGCCACCAATATTTCAGTACCCTTGGCCTGCACGATGGCACGGCGCTCGCCGCCCTTGAGTTGCACCAAAATTTCAAACGCTTCCTCCTTGGTGGAGAAGCGCTCTATGGCATTGCCCGCTGCAGCACCGGCCACACCGGCCAGCACACCCAGCACCTGGCCCTCGCGCTGAACTCCGCTGCCGGCATAGCCGCCGATGGCACCCACCACGCCACCGACGGTAGCGCCGATACCGGACTGGCTGCCATCCACGGTCACCGTGCGGATGGACAGCACCACGCCGTCTTCCACCTTGGCCATACGTTGGGCATCACCGCGTTGGATGACGTCAGGGCTGCTGGTGGCGCAAGCACCCAACACGCCGACCGTGGACAACAGCAGAACCAGTTGAATTACTTTTTTCATGTCTAACTCCAGATACAAATAATGGGCAATTTAGCCGTAACGGCTCAGACCGGGCTTTCGTTGTCCGCATTGTCTTTCAAATGTGTAAAGCGGACGTCAAGCAGGGACTCGATACCGAATTCCTGCAGGATGGCCTTCAGTCGCTGCGCGGACTTGTCTTTGCGCTGCCCGGTAAAGCGCGCAAGGATCAGCTCGTTCTTCATGCTGTGTTCCCAACCGACCAGCTCGGTAACGGTCACCTGGTAACCACAGGCCTCCAGGTACAGGCAGCGCAGCACATTGGTGATCTGGCTGCCCATCTCGCGGGCATGCAGCGGATGGCGCCAGAGTTCCGCCAGGGGTGTGCGGGTTAGCGACAGCGCCCGGCCCTGGTTCAGATGCCGCGCCACTTCGGCCTGGCAGCAGGGAACCAGCACAAAGGCCCTGGCCTTTTTTTGCAGGCCAAAGGCAATCGCATCATCGGTGGCGGTGTCGCAGGCATGCAACGCCGTGACCACGTCGATACGCTCCGGCAGCAAGGCGCTTTGGGTCGATTCGGCCACGCTCAGATTCAGAAAGCCCATGCGCGCAAAGCCCAGCTTGGCCGCCAGCGCCACCGATTTTTCCACCAGCTCGGCACGGGTTTCAATGCCGTAAATGTGGCCTGCCGGGCGTGTCCGAAAGTACAGGTCGTAGAGAATAAAACCGAGATAGGACTTGCCCGCACCATGGTCCGCAAGACTAATCTGCTCGCCCTCTTTCACAGGCAATTCGTCCAACAACTTTTCAATGAACTGAAACAGGTGGTTGACCTGCTTGAGCTTGCGCCGCGAGTCCTGATTCAGCTTGCCCTCGCGCGTCAGGATGTGCAATTCCTTCAACAACTCGACGGACTGACCGGGCCGCAGTTCATCGGCAAGCGGATTGGGCGTTGTCGTCTTGGCTGTGGTGTCCCGGTTTGGGCTAGGTTTGGTGCGCATCATGTGTCGGCTTCCGGCAAGGCGCTGGCGCCCACCGCCAGGGCAGCCCAACCCTCCAGCCCTAAATCGTGCATGGTTTGCATATTGGTCTCAAAAATAGCTTCCGCGTTGGGAAATGCGGCGACGGCCCGGTCCACGCTGTCTTCGCGCAACAGGTGCAGCGTGGGGTAAGGCGCCCGGTTGGTGAAGTTGGTGATGTCCTCCGGATCGGTGTCGGCGAACTGGTAGCGGGGATGCAGGCTGGCAATCTGTAGCACGCCGTCCAGGTCCAGATCCATCAGCAACTTGTCGGTGCGTGCCAGCAGTTCGTTGAAGTCCAGAAAATCGGCGAATCCATCCGGCGCCATCAACATGGTGGTGTCAAGCAGCACCGGGTCGGCGGCGGCCAGGGCCAACAGCTCCCGCTTGAGGTCGGCCAGCAAGGGCTTGGCGCCCGATGCGTGGCTGACGACATAACGCACCTGGCCCTTGACCACTACCGATTTGGCGAAGGGGCACAGATTCAAACCGATCACGGCGCGCTGCACCCAGGCCTGCGTGTCTGCAATCACCACGGCATCGTGCGGGTTCAATTCAAGGCTCATACGCCCTCCGTAATCAGCTTCTGTCCGGTCAGCCGGATATGTTCGCGCGTTGCAAAGCGGTCCGTCATGCCGGCAATGTAGTCCGCCACGCTGCGCTGCAAGGCCGGGCCCGCATCCCAGGTGGAACTCTGCGTGGCCTGCGAGCGCAGCGCGAAACCAGCCTGCATTTCGTGAGGGGAAGCGCAGTAGATATCAAACAGCTCACGCACCACCTGTTTGGCCTGCGCCATGGTGTTCACCACCTGCGGGTGCCGGTAGAGCTGGGTAAACAAAAAATGCTTGAGTTGCGCCGAACGCTGCTGCATATCGTCGCTGAACATCACCAGCGCAGCGCTGCGGCGCACATCCTCCACAGACTGCACCTTGGCATGCTCAATGGCCTGTCGGGTTGCGGCAATCACGTCAAACACCTGCTCGCTGAGCATCAGGCGGATGCTCTCGTACATCAGGCGCCGCGCCTGCGCAGGCTGGCGCAAATGCACATGCTCGGCCAGTGCCCGTTCGCAAAACAGCTTGAACAAGGGCACTTCGCGCAGTTGCTCCAGACTGATCAGACCTGAGCGTATGCCATCGTCAATGTCGTGCGCGTTGTAGGCGATTTCATCGGCCAGGTTGCAAAGCTGCGCCTCCAGGCTCGGCTGTTGCCCCAGCAAAAAGCGCCGCCCCACGCCGCCCTGAGCGTCCGCATACGCATGTTCGGCGGCCTCCAGCAAATTGGCGTTGGTGCGTGAGCAATGTTTTAGAATGCCTTCGCGGGTTTCAAAACACAAATTTAATCCGTCAAACAGCGGGTAACGCTCCTCCAGCAGATCCACCACGCGCAGGCTTTGCAAGTTGTGCTCAAAGCCACCGTATTCGGCCATGCAGTCCTGCAACGCGTCCTGCCCGGCGTGGCCAAAGGGCGTGTGTCCCAGATCATGCGCCAGGGCAATGCCTTCCACCAGATCTTCATTCAGGCGCAGCGACCGGGCAATGCTGCGCCCCAGCTGCGCCACCTCCAGCGAATGCGTCAGGCGGGTGCGAAACAGATCGCCCTCGTGGTTGAGAAACACCTGGGTCTTGTAGACCAGGCGCCTAAAGGCGGTGGAATGCACGATGCGATCGCGGTCGCGCTGAAAGTCGGTGCGCGTAGGTGCCAGGCTCTCGAACAGCCTGCGGCCACGCGTCAGCGCCGGGTCGCAAGCGTAGGGCGCCAGTCCGCTGGCCGGATGCGCCACGACGCCTAGACCCGACAACATGCGTCAATCACCTCACGCACCAACGCATCCGGTGCGCCCCGCACGGTAGCCTTTGAGGGCCCATCGATCAGCACAAACCGGATTTCACCCGCGTCCGACTTCTTGTCCAGTCGCATCAGTTCCAGATAGCGCCCAGCGTTGTCTTGTGCATCCAGAACCGGTCCCAACACCGGCAGTCCGGCGCGCAGAATCAGCACCTTCAACCGGGCGACAAAATCGGCATCCACCAGACCCAAGCGTTCTGACAACTTTGCGGCCATCACCATGCCGCAAGCCACGCCTTCACCGTGCAGCCAGGCGCCGTAGCCCATGCCGGCCTCGATGGCGTGGCCAAAGGTGTGACCGAAATTCAGAATGGCGCGCAAGCCGCCTTCGCGCTCGTCCTGCGCCACCACCCAGGCCTTGATTTCGCAGCTGCGCCGCACCGCATGCGCCAAGGCATCGGCGTCGCGCGCCAGCAGCCGATCCATATTGAGTTCCAGCCAGTCCATGAACTGAAGGTCGGCAATCGGGCCATATTTGATGACTTCGGCCAGTCCTGCGCTGAGTTCACGCATGGGCAGGGTCTGCAAGCTATCCAGGTCACAGATCACCCGCAGCGGCTGGTAAAAGGCGCCCACCATGTTCTTGCCCAGCGGATGGTTGATGCCGGTCTTGCCGCCCACCGAGGAGTCCACTTGCGCCAACAGCGTCGTGGGCACCTGCACAAAGGGCACGCCGCGCATAAAGCTGGCTGCGGCAAAACCCGTCATATCGCCCACCACGCCACCGCCCAGCGCCACCAGCAGCGTCTTGCGGTCGCAGCCGTTTTGCAAAAGCGCGTCAAAAATCAGGTTCAGGGTCTGCCAATTCTTGTGCACCTCGCCATCCGGCAGGGCCAGGAGCAGCACCTTGGCGTAGCGCTGACCCAGGCTGGCCTGCAAAGTCGCCGCGTACAGCGGCGCAACGGTTTGATTGCTGACGATCAGCACCGATGTGGCGCGCGGCAATCCGTCGAACATCGCATCCAGGCACAACAGGCCAGAACCGATATGGATGTCATAACTGCGCTCGGCCAGATCGATGGCAACGGTTTGAAAAGGAGGCAAGGTCATGGCCCAAGTTTAGAGCCTTTGGCACAAGGCACAGAAGCGGCGCCCTCAGGACTTGCCAAGTTCCACGCCCAGTTCCAGTTGCATCATGATCATGTTGACCAGCGTGGACACCGAAGGCCTGCCGGTCTCCAGCACAAAGTGCGCCACTTCCCGGTATAGCGGGTCGCGTTCGGCAAACAGGTTCTTGAGCTTTTGCAGCGGATCGGCCACCTGCAGCAGCGGCCGGTTCGAATCATGGCGCAGACGCCGGAACAATTCTTCCGGATTTGACTTGAGGTAGACCACGCGGCCACGTTCCCGCAAATGGCGCCGGTTGGCTTCCCGCAGCACCGCTCCGCCTCCGGTGGACAGCACCTTGGGCGGAGCCTGGCTCAGGCTGTCCAGCACCTCTTCCTCGATATCGCGAAAGCGCGCCTCACCCTCGCGCTCAAAAAACTCGCGAATCGAGCAGCCGATCCGAACCTCAATCTCATGGTCCGAATCGACAAACGGCAATTGAAGCCGTCGGGCAAGTTGCCGCCCGACGGTGGTCTTCCCGGAACCGGGAAGGCCGACTAGCACAATAGAAATATCACGCTCCGTTACATCACGGAAAACTAATAAATGGTGAACAAACGCTGGGTCTGTATCCCCAGCGGAGACGTCACCGTGACCTGAACCGCGTCACCAGGGGTGCAAAATTTCAAAGTCACTGGAATGAGAATGGGGCTCAAGGAATTAGAAATCGTGGCACCGGTCCCCGATGTTATCTGACAGTTAGCGGCCGTGAGATAACCTTGCGCCTGAAACCCATTATCAACTGCCGTAACAGCTATCTGGGTACCGGTTGGCATACTGTTTCCGTTTAGGTCAGCCACAGTCACGTTCAAAGAATTCAGCACCAAATCGGTGGAGCCCTGCAGTGGGGAAGTTGCCTGCAGAGATCCTGCACTTATAGTCGCGCTACTGGTTGCGAATACGATCGTTATTTGCTTGCGCACGTCGGCAGAGCCCCAGAGGCCATCGCCCGGACAACTGGCGCCATCCAAGCAAGCGGCGTCACCAATTCTTGGCACTTGAAATTCACCATTGTTGTAAACGCCGAAACCGGAGGGAACGGTTCTAGGTCCGGCACCTACCTTGTCCAAATAAGCCCTGCCCAGATCCGTAAACGGATCCCCCAAGTGGTACACATTGTCGCCCACCAAATCAGAAAAATCCTCGTCCCCTGCCACATAGGCCATCACGGCCACATTGCCGTTGGCAGTGCGTGTTCCGGAGGAAAATAAAGTCACCGAGCAGGAAGAGGAAGGTATGGCCGGGCTATTGGCTGTTGCAGGAATAGCGGGCGGCACAAAGCACACCGCAGGAATGACAACCCCGGCCTCGGACACAAAATTCACCTGTGTTCCAGGCGGCACCGGATTGCCGTTGCGGTCAGCCATGGACAGGGTCAGCGTCGTGGAAACATTGTCGATGTTAGCCCCTTCTATGCTGGTCTTTGCCGAGGCCAGGCTCAAGGAGCTTTGGGTCGGTCGGCCAGAAGCCACGGTAAGAATGTTCGAGTCGCTGTAGATGGACGTGGGTGCCGCCAGGGAATCCAGCAGCGTGGCCCGCACCGTCATGGAGGTAGGAACGGTGCCGGAAAACACGGCGGCAGAGACATTGCCACTGCTGTCTGAAACATAATTCAGGGGTGTGGTGTTGCCCAATGTACCCAATGAAACACCGGTGGCCGTATTGCTCAGCGCCAGCTGCAGCGTCTTGTTTTGCACCGCATTGCCACTGGAATCCACCACCTTAAACACCACCTGCGCTTGTGTGGTGCCCACGGTTCCGGACAAATAAATCAGCTGGGGTGCGGCACTGACAAATTGCACATTGGTTGCCACCGGCGCAGACACGGCGATGGTACCTGACTGCGTGGTGGCGCCGGTTGCAGCGGCGGTGATCGACACATTGGTGCCCGCGCACTTGGGGTCACTTGCCGTGTAGGTGGTACTTGCCAAACCGTTGGCATCGGTGGCCACCACCAAGGGTGAGACAACACCACAACTGGCACCGAAGGTTACTTGCACCGGAATAGTCACAGGCGTACCATTGCTGGTCACCGACACGGAAACCGTGCGATTTCCATAGGCAGACAAGGCCGTGCTGCCGACGCTCAAACCAGACAGCGCAATATTCGCTGTTCCCAGCTGGTAATCCACCGTGCCAGCAACCACCGTATTGTTAGCAGACCCGCTGGAGGTGGAGCCGCTAATGGTGGATGACACATTCAGGGTTCCTGCACCGTTCACGCTCAGGGTCGCTCGGGTGACCACAATAGCTGCAATTCCAGACGAGTTGGTCAATGACGAACTGCCATTCGGAAAGCTGACCTTTCCGGAAGCATCGCTCACATACACTGCTTTATTCGTAACCGGTGTTCCATCCTCAAACTTCAGCATCGCATTGACCGAGGTGGTCAGATTGCTGCCTATGGAGGTGGTGACTGCATTGTTGACATCCCGCAGATCGATTTGAAAGGCTGGAGGATCGGCGCGGAAGGTCAAATAATTGGACACGATCGGCACACTGGTACTGCTGGTCGTGCTGGTGGTGGAATAGGTGCCCGCAGTCGCATAAAAGGAGCCCGACCCAAAGGTGGTTTGATTCACCCGCTGCACGGTAACCGTGGCGACGCCGTCGAGACCCGTCTTTTTTGAACTTCCACCAGGAAAGAACGACAGGGATGTGGCGGGGCTTTCATTGAAGGTTACCACTTGGCCCGCAATGGGCACTCCGGTCGCAGTGGTCAGGGTCGCAACCAATTGGGTCACATTGGTGGCGGAGGCTGCAATCGCCTGCACGGGCTGTGCCGTGGCCGCACTCTGCATCACCAGGGTCAGCGTGGGCGCGGAAGTCGTGCCACCGGAACTGGTGCCGGTGCTGGTGCCAGAAGTAGCGCTACCACCTGCATCACCGCCACCACCACCGCAAGCCGACAAAACCACCGCTATCAGCGTACCAACTATTGTTTTTAATATCGACATCGTGAATGTCCTGTTCATGCCAAGATAGTTTTAGTTTGCGGCACTGCGATCGGCCAAAACTCTGGGAGTAATAAAGACCAGCATTTCCTTTTTGGTCGAATCTTTGGTCGTTCTTCTAAACAGTGCCCCGACAAAAGGCAGGTCACCGAAAAACGGCACCTTGTCCACACCATCGGTCTGGGATTCGGTAAAGATACCGCCAATCACAATGGTCCCACCATTTTCAATCAGCGCCTCCGTCTTGATGTGTTTGGTGTCGATGGCATAACCGCCAGGTGTCAGTTGTCCCACGGTGTCCTTGTTGACGTCCAAGGTGAGGATAATGCTGCCCTCGGGCGTGATCTGGGGCGTCACCTCCAGCTTCAAATTGGCCTTGCGGAACTGGATGCTGGTGGCGCCACTGGAGGATGCAACCTGATAGGGCAGTTCGGTTCCTTGCTCTATCGTTGCCAGCTTTTGGTCGGCTGTAACAACCCGAGGACTGGAAATGACCTTGCCCTTGCCATCGGATTCCATGGCGGAAATTTCCAGGTTGAGGAAACGGTTGGCCGAGGCGTTGAAAATCGACATGGCAAACACGCCAGCTGCAGTTCCCGCAACCGGAAGATTGACCGCGCTTATCGTTTGGTCCACGGTGCCGCCCGCACCACTGGTGGCGACGCTATTCGCATAGCTAGTACCAAAGCCCACGCTGTTGCCGCCGCCCAGTTGATAGCCACCCGTGCCACCGTTCTGGGCCCTGATGTCCGAGCCGCCCAGCCTGACGCCTAATGCCTTGCTAAAGGTGTCTGACGCTTCCACGATGCGGGCCTCGATCAGCACCTGCCTGACCGCCACATCCAGTTTTGCAATCAGGTCCTGCACTTGCTCCAAGCGGCTGGGAATATCGGTGACAAACAGCTGATTCGTTCTCTTTTCGGCAATGACGCTGCCACGCGCACTCAAAATGCTGGCAGAAGCAACCGCTGAGGAAGCTCCACCTTCAGCCTTAATCTGGGTTTTAATCTCCTCCGCCTTGGCGAAATTGATCTGAAAAGACTGTGTTTTCAGTGGTTCCAGGTTCTGCACCGCGGTCATGGACTCCAGGTCCAGCTTTTCCTTGGTCGCGATTTCGTCCTTGGGCGCCACCCAGATCACATTGCCGCTCTTGCGCATGCCCAGGCTCTTGGCCTGCAAAATGATGTCCAGCGCCTGATCCCAGGGCACGTCCTGCAGACGCAGGGTCACCGAGCCCGTGACGCTGTCCGAGGTCACGATATTGAAATTGGTAAAGTCCGCGATGACCTGCAACAGCGAGCGCACCTCGATGCTTTGGAAGTTCAAGGACAGCTTCTGGCCGTTATAGCCAATGCCCTGGGTCAGCTTCTTGGGGTCCAGCTTGACCTCCTTGACCTCGATGACAAATTGGCCGTCGTTCTGGTAGGCCGAGTGTTCCCACAGCCCCTGGGGTTCGATCACCATGCGCACCTTGTCGCCCGACTGGGTCGTGGTGACCGTTTTAACGGGGGTGCCAAAGTCTGACACGTCCATGCGCCGACGCAGTCCTTCCGACAAGCTGGTTTTCATGAACTCCACCACCAGCGTCTTGCCCTGTTGGCGAATGTCAACGCCCACATTGTCGCTGGGCAGGGTCACTATCACGCGGCCGGCGCCGTCGGCCGAGCGCCTGAAATCGACATCCTTGAGTGCCTGCACGTCACGTGTGCGATTCTCCGCAAATGCGCCTTGAACCGGCGTTGCCACCGTGCTGATGCTGGACGAATCCAGTGTCAGCAGCAGCGATTTTCCCTGTATTTCGGCCTTGTAGGTGGTGGCCTGCTTGAGGTTCAAAACTACCCTGGTGCGCTCCCCCACCTGAACCACGCTGACGGACTTCAAATTGCCCTCGTTGATGTCCACCGTTGAGCGGCCCATGGCGTTCGTGGCACCCGGAAAGTCCAACGCGATGCGCGCCGGCGATTGGATGGAAAAGCCGGTGGGCAGTGCCTCCAGCGCCTTGGAAAAATCAATGCGCACGAACTCGCCACCGCCCTGCACGGAACCCGTGACCGCCTCAATAGCGGTTTGCGCCAGAGCCAGCGGAGCCAGCAAGGCGAGAACCACGGTAATTACAAAGCGACGCAACATGCTTGACCCTAACCCACATTTATTCAGTTTCATTTGGTACTTTCCTGCAACTGAAGCGTTGCCGTGCGTTCAATCCACTCGCCGACCGCATCCTGCACGATTTCCCTTAGAGTGATCTCGGTTTCAGTGATTTTCGATACCCGGCCAAAATTCATCCCGAGATAGTTGCCGGGCTTCACCTGGTACAAGAGCTTGTCCACCCTGACCAGTGCCACCGGTTGTCCGGCCTTGACTATGCTGCCAACCAGGGCCATCGAGTCCAGCGGATAGGCTTCCAGCGGCTCCTTGCGCCGGGCCAGTTCGGGCGCCACCAGCGCGCCATTGGACGATGCCTGGGATGAGTCCTGCTTGAGCGCCTGCGTCAGCTTCAGGCTGCTAAACGGCTCTATGGCCGTGGCGTTGGTGTACGGTTCGGGAATGAACTGCTTGGGCGCGCTGATCAGTGCCACATGCGGCCGGGTCTGGTTGCGCTCCTGCACCATCCAGCTGCGAATATCCTCCTCCTTGGATGCGACGCATCCTGCCAGCAAGGCCGTCAGCGAGATCAAAATGAGAAAGTGGATTCGCTTCATTTTTTCTTGATCGAAGAAGCGCTTCGCTGGGCCATCACTTCCCCTGCATCCAGATAGCGGAAGGTCTTGGCCGTGGACTCCAGCGACAGCGAACCATCGGGCTTGGGCGTGATGGACAAGTTGTTGAGGGTCACGATGCGCGACAGGTTGGCGATGTCCGAGGCAAAGGCGCCAATGTCATGGTAGCGCCCACTCACCTTGAGTGCGATGGGTAGCTCGGCGTAATACTCCTTCACCGCAATCTGCCCGGGCCTAAACAGTTCAAATTGCAGGCTGCGTCCAAGTCCGGCTTGGTTGATGTCGGACAGCAAGGCATCCATTTCCGCCTTGCTGGGCAACTGCTTCTCGAGCTGCGTCACATACTGCTGAACCTGCTCGCGCTGCTTTTTTAAGACGTCCAGATTCACCGCCTTGGTGAGTTTGGCCTTGTAGTCGTCGCGCAGCTTGATTTCCTTGGCCTGCTGCGCCTGCAAATCCTCCTGGGAACCACCCAACCAGAAGAACCACAGCACAATGATGACCACCAGTGCCGTCACCAGGAACATGCTGTAGCGCGGGATCGTCGGCCACCGGGATGGATCGCGCGGGTCTAGATCGAGGAATTGGCTCTTCAGTTGCTCCTGCAGTTCCTGAAAATCGATGCTGGGTAATAATTTGCTAGCCATGGTCTATTCGCTATTTCTTTGCCGGCGCCAAGGCTGTCACCTTGGACACTGCAGGCGACGACACAGCAGCCGCAGGCACCAGTGCAGTGGCAGCGGGAGCCGCCGCCTTTTCCGCCTCCACCGCGCGCACCAGGCGCACCTTGATCACAAAATTGGAAACCCGCTTTTGTTCCTTGGTCGGCAGCGTGATGCTTGCGGCCACAATTTCCACCAGCTCAGGCTTGCTGAACCAGGGCGTGTTATTGCCCAGGTTGCGCAGCAACTCGGAGACACGTTCATTGGATTGCGCCGTACCATTGAGCGTGACCGACTGGTCCAGCTGCACCATCTTGGCAATAAAGACGCCGTCGGGCAATTGCCGGACCAACTCGGTCAGCAGGTGAACCGGCAAGTTGCGATCGGACTGCAGATCTTCCACCGCCTGTTGCCTGGCCTTCAAAGCGGCGATTTCAGACTCCAGCCCGCCGATCTCCTTGATCTGCCCCTCCAGCTTGGCAATTTCAACTGACAGAATGCGATTCGAGCCTTGCTGATCCGAAATTTCCGATTGATACCACAGATAAATGGCACCGGCCACCAGCCCTCCCAGCAGGGCGGACGCCACCAGCGCGACATTGAAGGCATCGCGTCTACGTTTGCGCGCGGCCTCCCGGTGCGGCAACAGGTTGATCAATATCACGGGTTAAACCTCCGCAGGGCCAAGCCACAGGAGGTGAGATACGAGGGTGCCTCACGCGTCATTTTCTTCAAGCGTACGCCATCCCCGATTTCCATTCCGTCAAAGGGATTGAGCAGACTGCACGCAAACGAGCTGTGTTGCGTCACCGCAGCGCTCAGCCCCGGCACCGCCGCAGAACCGCCCGCCAACATGATGCAGTCCACCTTGTTGTGCGGTGTGCTGGTGAAGAAAAACTGCAGTGCCCGCCCCAGTTCCTGCACCATGGTTTCGATGAAGGGCTTGAGCACCACCGCTTCATAGTCTTCGGGCAATTCGCCGCTGCGTTTCTTGGTTTCGGCCTCCTCCGCCGAAAATCCGTACTGACGGACAATCTGCTGCGTCAGCTGCGCGCCACCAAAGGCCTGGTCGCGGTCGTACAAGACCTCGTCATCGCGCATCACCTGCATGCTGGTGGTCAGGGAACCAATCTCAAAAAGTGCAACGATCTGGCCCTTGCCCTGGTTGGGCAGGTTTTCAATCAGTCGACTGGTGGCCAAGCGCGAAGCATAGGACTTCACATCCACGACCACGGGGATCAAGCCCGCAGCCTCGGCCAGACCTTGCACGTCCTGGACTTTTTCACGCCTGGAGGCCGCAATCAGCACCTCCACATCGCCTGCCGAGGTGGTGCTGGGCCCGATCACACAAAAGTCCAGGCTCACCTCATCCAGGGGAAAGGGAATGTACTGGTTGGCCTCGGTCTCGACCTGCGCCTCGAGCTCATCGTCCGACATGCCGCCCGGGAGAATGATTTTTTTGGTGATCACGGCCGAAGGCGGCAAGGCCATCGCCACATTGCGCGTCTTGGTGCCGCTTTTCTTCACCAGCCGCCGGATGGCCTCGGCCACCTCATCAAATTTTTCGATATTGCCGTCGGTGATCCAACCGCGCTCCAAGGGCTCCATGGCACAGCGCTCCAGAACCAGATTGCCGACCTTGTCCAGACCCAGTTCAACCAGCTTGACACCGGACGTGCTAACGTCAAGCCCAAGCAAGGGCGCTGGCTGACGGCTGAAAAGCGACCCCAATGAGATCAAAAATATCCCCTGAAACAGACCGACCCCAAGCCAGCCTTACTTAAGAATTCACTCGAATGCTATCAGCAAGCCTGTTGTCCGGCAAAAGGTTTTAAAAATTCTGCTCTTTTCAGAGCCTTGTCAAAAATTGACCAAAATCAGGCACGCCAATCGCCCAGATCCGGATTGCGCGCGCACTTCATCCACTGGCGCTAACAATAGCCGACTTCTCGGCAGAATTCGCCATCCCTGCATTTTTATAATGCACAAGCGACCAACCACCCTTTCTTTATGCCCTCCACGTCCCCTCCTTCCGGTTCAGCCCGGATTTCAGCCCAGAAATCGCCCCTGCACTGGGCGATGCGCGCCCTGTTGTGGGCCTTCGGCCTTGGCTTTGCCGCCGCTCTGAGTGTGCTGATCCTGGTGGGCATTGCGCTGGCCGTCGCCTTCCCCAATTTGCCCGACATCTCGGATCTGTCGGACTACCGCCCCAAGCTTCCGCTGCGGATTTTCTCGGCGGAAGGCGACCTGCTGGGTGAGTTCGGTGAAGAGCGCCGCAACCTGACGCCGATAGGCGAGATCCCGAAGATCATGTCGAATGCGGTGCTGGCCATTGAGGATGCGCATTTTTACCAGCATGGCGGCGTGGACTATCTGGGAGTGATACGGGCCGCCCTGGCCAATGTGGGCAAGGCCAAGAGCCAGGGCGCATCCACCATCACCATGCAGGTGGCGCGCAATGTCTATTTGTCGTCGGAAAAAACCTTCACCCGCAAAATCTACGAAATCCTGCTGACCTTCAAGCTCGAACACGCTCTGAGCAAGGACCAGATTCTGGAAATCTATATGAACCAGATTTTTCTCGGTAACCGAGCCTACGGCTTTGCCGCCGCATCGGAAACCTACTTTGGCAAGCCGCTCAAGGACATTACGATTGCCGAGGCTGCCATGCTGGCGGGCCTACCCAAGGCGCCATCGGCCTACAACCCGATCAGCAACCCCACGCGTGCGCGTATCCGACAGCGCTACATCATCGACCGCATGGTTGAAAACGGCTTTATCACGCCCCAGCAGGCCGAGACCGCCAAGGCCCAGGAGCTCAAGATCAAGAGCGGCCCAGACGCCAACCACATTCACGCGGAATATGTGGCCGAAATGGCGCGTCAGCTGATGTTCAACCAATACGGGGAGGAGACCTACACCCGTGGCCTGAATGTGCAGACCACCATCCACTCGGCCGAGCAGGACGCGGCGTACAAGGCCTTGCGCAAGGGCATCATGGATTTTGAGCGACGGCAGGTCTACCGGGGCCCGGAAAAGTTCGTCGAACTGCCCACCATAGCGCAAGAAGTCGAAGATACCGTGGGCGATGTGCTCGACGAGCACCCGGACAACGGCGATGTGATGTCGGCCGTGGTGCTGGAAGCGGACGCCAAGCACGTCAAGGCCATGCGCGCGGGTGGCGAGACGCTGGAGGTCACAGGCGATGGCCTCAAGCCGGTGCAGTCCGGCCTGTCCGACAAGGCGCCGCCCCATATCAAGCTGCGCCGCGGCGCCGTGGTTCGCGTCTCCAAGATGGCCAAGGGCGGCTGGGAACTCACCCAATTGCCAGAAGTGGAAGGCGCGTTTGTGGCTCTTGATCCGCGCGACGGCTCGATCCGGGCCCTGGTCGGCGGCTTTGACTTTGCCAAGAACAAATTCAACCACGTCACGCAGGCCTGGCGCCAGCCTGGCTCAAGCTTCAAGCCCTTCATTTACTCGGCCGCATTGGAAAAGGGCTTCACCCCTTCCACGGTACTGGTGGACAAACCCCTGTTCTTCGATGCCGGCACCACCGGCGGTCAGCCTTGGGAGCCCAAGAATTACGAAGGCGGCTTTGAAGGCCCGATGACGCTGCGCCGTGCGCTGGCCAAGTCCAAGAACACGATCTCGATCCAGATCCTGCAGGCCATAGGCACGCAGTACGCGCAAGAGTGGATCACCCGCTTTGGCTTTGATGCCGAAAAGCACCCGCCCTACCTGACCATGGCCCTGGGTGCCGGTTCTGTCACGCCCATGCAAATGGCAGGCGCCTATTCCGTATTTGCCAATACCGGCTACCGCGTCAATCCCTGGCTGGTAGCTCAGGTGAGCGAGCAACGCGGCAAGCTTCTGCAGAGCACGCCAGCGGTGGTGCTGGACGAGTCGCAACGCACGATCGAGCCGCGCAATGCCTTTTTGATGACCAGCCTGCTAGGAGAAGTCACCCGTACCGGCACGGCAGCAAAGGCCCAGGCCACTCTCAAGCGGCCCGACATCTATGGCAAGACCGGCACCACCAATGAATCCATGGACGCCTGGTTTGCAGGTTTCCAGCCCACCATCACCGCGGTGACCTGGATTGGCTACGACACGCCGCGCAAGCTGGGTGACCACGAAACCGGCGGCGGCCTGAGCCTGCCGGTATGGATCAGTTTCATGGAGACCGCGCTCAAGGACGTGCCGGTGCAGGAGCCCATAGCGCCCGAGGGCCTGGCACATGTGGGCGGGGAATGGTACTTTGACGAGTTCATCAAGGGCGAAGGTATCTCCAGCGTCAAACCTCCGGAAGGCACAGAAGCCGCGCAGCCAGCGCCCACCGCGGACGAAAGGAAAAAGATTCTGGATCTGTTCAAAAATTAGTGGGCGCCCGGAATTTGACGTATCACTGTTCCGACTCAGAAGTGCCAAGCTTGAGCCGCTGGAATAGGCCCAGGGCTAAAGCAACCGCCCGATGCGGGTCGGGCGCCTGGGTGACGGCACTCACAACCGCCACTCCGTTGACACCGCAGGCCAGCACGCCCGGCAGGCGCTCTAACGAAATGCCGCCAATGGCAACCACCGGATACGGCGCGGCCTGCTGCGCCCACTGCGCCAGGCGCTCCAACCCCACAGGTTCATACGGCATAACCTTGAGTGTGGTCGGATAGACCGGGCCTATGGCCAGATAGGAGGGCTGTGCGGCATGCGCCAGTGCCAGCTCTTCGGGCGTATGGGTGCTCAGGCCCAGGCGCATTCCCGATGCACGCAAGGCTTCGCGCTCAGGGTCGGGCAACGCGGCCCAGTCTTCCTGCCCCAGATGCACACCATAGGCGCCCTCGGTCAGCGCCAGGCGCCAGTGGTCGTTGATGATCACCTGGGCACCTGGAATTGCGCGACCTGCGGCCACAGCGGCGCGCACCTGTAACGCCAGGTCAGCGTCGTCAGCGCGCTTGCAGCGCAGTTGAATGGTACGCACGCCCCACTGCAGCAACTGCTCCACCCATCGCGCATCGGGCACCACCGGGTAAAAGCCCAGGGGCGCGATCAGCGGCGCGAACGCTTGTTCCGGCAAGTTCTTGGACATCGATTTTCCTTTTATTGCGCGTGCCAGAACGGCATGCCCACGGTGGGTGTGGAGGCTTGCGCCGCCGCGCGTTCCGGCATGGGGGTTGATTCAAACGCGGTGCGCCCCGCAGACACACCATCGGCAAAGGCGCGCGCCATGCGCACCGGATCACCGGCCTGGGCCACGGCGGTGTTGAGAAGCACGGCATCAAAGCCCAGTTCCATCACCTGAGCCGCATGCGAGGGACGGCCCAGACCGGCATCGACCACCAGCACGGCGTCGGGCAGGCGGCGGCGCATGGTTTCCAGCGCATAGGGATTTTGCGGACCGCGCCCGCTGCCAATCGGTGCGGCCCAGGGCATGACGGCGGCACAACCGGCGCCATGCAGGCGCTGCGCCGTCACCAGGTCGTCGGTGGTGTAGGCGAACACCGCAAAGCCTTCGCGCACTAGCCGGGTGGCTGCGTCCAGCGTGGCCGACAGGTCGGGCTGCAGCGTGTAGTCGTCACCTATCACTTCGAGCTTGATCCATTGCGTGGCAAAAATTTCGCGCGCCATCAGCGCCAGTGTCACGGCCTCGTCGGCACTGTGGCAACCGGCGGTGTTGGGCAACACGTGGCAGCCCAACGACTGCACACGCTTCCAGAAATGCGTACCGCCACCGGTCTCGGGTTGCAGGCGGCGCAGGCCCACGGTCAGCACCTCGGTGCTACTGGCCTTTACCGCATCGACCAGCACCTGCAGCGAAGGGTAATGCGCCGTGCCCAGCAACATGCGGCTGGATAAGGTGGTGCCGGCGACTTGCCAAGTTGCGGCCTCGCTGCGCTTTGCAGAGGGTTCATCGTTAGGTTCAGGGGCTTGCATTTCAGCCTCCGGTAATGGGTGCGATGACGTCGACGCGGTCACCGGCTTGCAGCGGCCTTTGGTGCCACTGCACGCGGGGAACGAAGGTGTTGTTGATGGCGCAGGCAAAGGCGCCGTTGAGGTCATGGCCGCGCTCCAGCAGCAGGGCCTGCAAATGCGGGGACTGCGTCTGGATGGAGGCACCGTTGACATGGATGTCGATAGGGTTCATGGGTGTGTTTCCTGTATTTTTTGTATCAGGGAGTCGACCAACGCCGGGGCGCACAGATAGCCGTGACGGTACAGCCCGTTGATGTGCCAGACACCGTCCTGCAACAAGCAGGCGGGCCGGTCGTTGTCCAACGCCGGGCGCAGCGCGGCCGATAGCCGCTCCAATCGCGCCTCGCCAAAGGCCGGGTGCAGGCTGTAGAGCGCGCTGCCCAGCTCCAGCATGGAGCGCAGGGTGACAGCTCCAGTGTCTTCGGACTCCAACTCGGTGGCGCCCACCACAAACTGGTGATCCGGGCGCGGTGCCACATACAGCATGTAGCGCGGGTGCATCAGGCGCACCGGGCGCTGCAATACAACACCTGGGCAAGAGACACGCAAGACCTCGCCGCGCACGCCGCGCAAGTCATTCAGCAGGGGCTTGCTGCCGAAACCGCGGGCATCGACCACCAGGTCCACGGTGATATCGAGTTCGCCACTGCCAGCTGTCCCTCGGATGCGCTGCGCCTCCAGCGTGTGCACCGTAACGCCCTCCTGCCAGACCACGCCCAGGCGGTCTAGCTCCAGCGCCAGCGCCGCCATCCACTGGTCATTGGCCAGTTGGCCTTCGCCCTGCAGGTACAGACCGGAATGAAAGCGCCCGGCCAGCGCGGGCTCCAGCGCCGCCACCGCAGCAGCGTCCAGCGCCTGCACCTGATCGCGATGCGATGCGGGCAGCTTGTGTTGCAAGAGACGCGTGAAGTGACTCATGGAACTCTGGTCCGGCGCATGCGCCACGACCAGCGTGCCCTGCTGGCGAAAGTACACCGGTTGCGCATCCGGCGAGGGGTGACCGGCATGCAGCTCGGCAATCCACTGCGGCCAGAGTTCCATGGAGCGCTTTCCCAATGCAAACACCACGGCGTCCGACACCGCCAGCTCGGCCAAGGGCGACAACATGGCCGCAGCCACCATGGCCGCCGTGTCCAGTGCATCGCGCTGGCGGCTGTCCAGCAGCGTGACGCGGTGACCAGCGCGCGCCAACCGCCAGGCCAAGCAGCGACCGGCCAGACCGGCACCGGCAATGCCTATGTGCAAGGGCCGCATGCTGTTCACTACAACGGGTGGGGTCAAGGCGGTCTCCGGTTAAAGGGGCGCCTGCCTGGGCTGCCGGAGAGAGCGTGGGCTGTTGAAGCCGTGCATGGACCGGTGCCAATATACGTTGTTCCCTACGCGGGCATGACCCCGATCAGGTTCAGCGGGTTCCACGTGAGTGGTCTCAGCCTCGACATACGTCTTTGGCGCCCCGACAAGCAGGGCAAGTGTATGCGAAGTTCGCGCCGCGGATGGACTCAACTCCTCCTTCCCTACACCGGCACGCAACACGGTTCAGCGCCTTCAGCCAAGGGTAAACACCGACAAAACAGCACAGAAAGGCTCTTGATAAGGTTATTTTTTATAACCATAATTCAAGCCATACGAAAGCACCCATGAGCAAAAAACACATCCACTTTGAACTGCAGGGCGAGCAGCAACAGATCGCTGTCATCCGCCTGACGCGCGGTGCCAAGCGCAATGCACTGAACGACGCCCTGGTCTTGTCCCTGCGCCATTTGTTTGAAACCATGCCCGCCAGCGTGCGCGCCGCCGTGATAGCTGGTGAGGGCGATCACTTCTGCGCCGGCCTGGATTTGAGCGAACTGCAGGAGCGCGATGCCGGCCAGGGCCTGCACCACTCGCGCATGTGGCACTCGGCATTGGAATGCGTGCAATACGGCCCGGTGCCTGTGATTGCGGCGCTGCATGGTGCGGTGGTAGGCGGTGGTTTGGAGCTGGCCAGCGCCTGCCATATCCGCGTGGCCGACGACAGCACTTTTTACGCGTTGCCAGAAGGGTCGCGTGGCATCTTTGTCGGCGGCGGCGGCTCGGTGCGCATTCCGCGTCTGATTGGCGTGGCGCGCATGACCGACATGATGCTGACCGGGCGCGTCTACAACGCGATGGATGGCGAACGCATTGGCCTGGCGCAGTATTTGGTAGCTGCCGGCACTGCCTTTGACAAGTCCATGGAGCTGGCGTTGCGCATTGCCGGCAACGCGCCGCTCACCAATTACGCGTTGACGCACGTGCTGCCGCGCATTGCGGACCAGCCGGCCGACCAGGGCTTTATGACCGAGGCCATGATGGCCGCCATTGCCCAGAGCGCACCCGAGGCCAAGGACCGCGTGAAGGCCTTTTTGGAAGGTCGCGCCGCCAAGGTGCAAAAAGCGTAATTGCGAGCAAGTGCGGCAAAGACTGCACCCGCAAGATACAACACATAAAGACCCGAAGAGACGCCCATGAACCAAGCCCGATACCGCACGCTGCGCTTTGGCATCACCCGTGTCGCCTTGAGCGAAGGCGCACCCGGCGTGCGCTATATGCGGGCCGAGCAAAGCCTGCAAATTTACTCCCAGCGCATCACCGACCGACTCAAGCTCTGGGCCCAGACCCGTCCGGACCAGAGCTTTATGGCGCGGCGTGCACGGCTGGCCGATGGCAGTCTGGGCGACTGGATTCACCTCAGCTATGCCCAGGCCTGGGACAGCGCGTGCAGCATTGCGCAAGCCCTGCTGGACCGCCGCTTAAGCGTCGATCGCCCAGTGGTCATCCTGTCGGAAAACGACCTGGAACATGCGCAGCTGGCCCTGGGATGCCTGGTAGCCGGTGTACCCTTTGTACCGACCTCGCCGGCCTATTCGCTGATCAGCCAGGACTACGACAAGCTGCGCCATGTGCTCAAGACCGTCACGCCGGGGCTGCTGTTTGCGAGTGACGCCAAGCGCTATGGCAAGGCCATCGCGGCCGTGGCCAGTGCCGATATGGAAGTGGTGCTGACCAGTGGCACGGTCGAGGGCGTGGCCAGCATTCCGTTTGCCGACCTGCTGGCAACCGAGGCCACCGATGCGGTAGACGCTGCAATGGCCGCCACCGGCCCCGAGACGATTACCAAGTTCCTGTTCACCAGCGGCTCCACCAAGCTGCCGAAGGCTGTTATCAACACCCAGCGCATGTGGTGCGCCAACCAGCAGCAGATGGCGCAAAGCATGATGGCGCTGACCGAGCGCCCGCTGGTGCTGGTGGACTGGCTGCCCTGGAACCACACCTTTGGCGGCAACCACAACTTCGGCATGGTGCTGTACCACGGCGGCACGCTGTATATCGACGACGGCAAGCCGACCCCCGCCCTGATGCACGAGACATTGCGCAACCTGCGCGAGATCGCACCCACGGTGTACTTCAACGTGCCCACCGGCTTCGAAGCCATTGCCAACGCGATGCAGACCGATGCCCTGCTGCGCAAAACGCTGTTCTCCCGCGTCAAGATGTTTTTCTATGCCGGCGCCTCGCTGGCGCAGCCGATCTGGGACAGCCTGTTTGCCACCGCCGAGGCCGAAATCGGCGAGCGCATCGTGATGAGCACCGGCATGGGCATGACCGAATCCGGCCCCTTTGCCATCTTCGTCACCAGCCCCCATGTCAAGGCTGGCGATCTGGGCGTGCCGACACCGGGCATGGACCTCAAACTGGTGGACCTGGGCGGCAAGACCGAGGTGCGCTACCGCGGCCCCAACATCACGCCGGGCTACTGGCGTGCCCCGGAGGAAACGGCGGCCCACTTTGACGAAGAAGGCTTTTTTTGCTCAGGCGACGCCGTCTCTTGGATTGATCCGGAAGACGAGCACCAGGGCCTCAAATTCGATGGCCGCATTGCCGAAGACTTCAAGCTCGCCACTGGCACCTTTGTGTCGGTCGGCCCCTTGCGCGCCAAGATCATTGTCGCAGGTGCCCCCTATGTGCAGGACGTGGTGCTCACCGGCATCAATCTGAAGGAAGTCGGCGCCATGGTGTTCCCCACGCAGGCCGTACGAACCCTGAGTGGCCTGAGTGCCGACGCGTCCATGAGCGAGGTGCTGGCCAGCGCTGCTGTCGTTGCGCATTTCCAGACCGTGGTGGACACGCTGTCCAAGAATTCCACGGGGAGCGCCAACCGCATTGCGCGCCTGTGCCTGCTGGCCGAGCCGCCCACCATAGACCGCAGCGAAATCACAGACAAGGGCTCGATCAACCAGCGCGCCGTGCTGACGCACCGGGCCGCAACAGTAGCAGCCCTGCATGAAGGCACGCTGCCAGTCATCATCAAACCCACCGTTTAACAGGACTCTTAAACATGGCATCCAAAGGATTTTTCAACGCCTTCCAGGACATCTGGATTCTGGACGGTGTGCGCACCCCCATGGTCGATTACTGCGGCGCACTCGGCCATATCTCGCCCACCGATCTGGGCATCAAGGCGGCGCGCGCGGCATTGGCGCGTGCGGCCGTGCCCGGCGCGCACATCGGCTCGGTGATTGCCGGCAATATGGCGCCCGGCGACTTCGAGCAGTTCATGCTGCCGCGCCACATCGCCCTGTATGCCGGTGTGCCGATCGAGGTGCCGGCGCTGATGGCACAGCGCATTTGCGGCACCGGCTTCGAGCTGTTCCGCCAGGCTGCAGAACAGATCCAGGGCGGCGCCTGTGACGCGGCCCTGGTGGTGGGCGCCGAGAGCATGACGCGCAACCCGATCTGCGCCTTTGAGCACCGCACCGGCTTCAAGCTGGGCGCTGAGGTGGGCTTCAAGGACTATATGTGGGAGGCCCTGAAAGACTCGGCGGCCGGCATCAACATGATCCAGACGGCAGAGAACCTGGCCGTGAAATACGGCATCACCCGCGTCGAGGTGGACCAGTTTGCTAGCCAGTCATTTGCCAAGGCCGTCGCCGCGCAGGAATCAGGCTTTCTGGCCGGGGAAATCGTGCCGGTGGTCAACGAGAAGTTTGCGCTCGAGGGCTACAAGACGCGCGGCATCAAGCTGCAGGGCAAGACCCTTGAGGTGGCGCTAGACACCCATGCGCGCATCTCGCCCCCTGAGGTGCTGGCCAAGCTGCGCCCAGTGTATGAAGGGGGCGTGCAAACCGGTGGCAACAGTGCCGCGCTGGTGGATGCCGCTGCTGCTGCCGTGGTTGCCTCCGGCGCCTATGTTCAGGCCGAAGGCAAAATGCCGCTGGCCCGCCTGATTGCAGCGGCAGTCGTCGGCGTGCCGCCCGAAATCATGGGCATTGGCCCGGCACCTGCGATCAAGCTGCTGCTGGAACGTGCCGGCCTGAGCCTGGACCAGATTGGCCGCTTTGAGATCAACGAAGCCCAGGGCGCGCAAACCCTGTCGGTAGCGCGCGAACTGGGCCTGGACCTGTCCAAGCTCAACGTCAATGGCGGCGCCATTGCCTTGGGCCATCCGCTGGCCGCCACCGGCGTGCGCCTGACCATCACCTTGGCGCGCGAGATGCAGAAGAGCGGCGTGCGCTACGGCGTGTCGTCGGCCTGCATTGGCGGCGGCCAGGGCATTGCCCTGCTGCTGGAAAACCCCAACGCCAGCGCCTGAGAAGCAAGAGACACTGCAGCCTGTCGGAGGCTGCGCTGCGCCACCCCATTTTTTAAAGAGACCCATGAGCAAAACCACGGTTTACGAGATCAAGGTGCAGTTTGGCGACTGCGACCCGGCCGGCATTGTGTTCTTCCCCAATTTTTCCAAGTGGATGGATGCCTCCTCGCTGCACTTTTTCATGGAGTGCGGCGTGCCGCCCTGGCGCGAGCTGCTCAAAACGCGCGGCATCGTCGGCACCCCGCTGCTGGAGATCAACACCAAATTCCGCCAGCCCGCCACCTATGGCGAGACATTGCACATCCATACCAGCATCGTCGAATGGCGCGCCAAGGTGTTTATCCAGAAACATGTGGTGATGCGCGGCGATGTGATCTTGTGCGAAGGAGTCGAGACGCGCGCATTCGTGATCCACCCACCCGAGGCGCCCGACCGCATCAAGGCCATCCCGGTGCCCGAAGACATCAAGGCCCTTTGCTGTTGATGTTCAGCTCTTGATCAACCGATTTCCCCAGTTCCCCTTAGCCCCAAGACCATTCACAGGAGACAAAATTATGAAACTCGTCAAATCCCTTATCGCCACCGCCGCCACCCTGGTTGTGTCAGGCGCCGCATGGGCCGACATCACCATCGGCGTGATCCTGCCGCTGACCGGCCCAGCCTCGGGCCTGGGCATTCCGGTCAACAACCAGGTCAAGCTCTGGCCCACCAGCATCGGCGGTGAAAAGTTGAAGGTCATTGTGCTGGACGATGGCACCGACCCGACTACCGGCATCAAGGACGCCAAGCGTTTTGTCACCGAAGACAAGGTGGACGTGATCGTCGGCTCAGTGGCCACACCGGTTGCCATTCCCGTGTCCGGTGTTGCCGCTGAAGCGGAAACCGTGCAACTGTCGCTGTCGCCCATCGAACTGCCCGCCGGCAAGGACGGCTGGACCTTCCGCCTGCCCCAATCCAACACCGTCATGGCCCACGCCATGGTCGGCCATATGAAAAAACTGGGCATCAAGACCGTCGGCTTCCTGGGCTATACCGATGCCTATGGTGAAAGCTGGTTGCGTGACTTCACACCCGAGGCCGAAAAGAATGGCATCAAGGTTATCGCCGCCGAGCGCTTTGCCCGCGCCGACACCAGCGTCACGGCCCAGGCCCTCAAGCTGGTGGCCGCGAATCCGGATGCCATGCTGATCGTGGCCTCCGGCAGCGGTGCTGCCATGCCGCACAAGGCGATTGTGGAACGCGACTTCAAGGGCAAGATTTACCAGACCCATGCAGCCGCTTCACGCGACCTGATGCGCGTCGGTGGCAAAGACGTGGAAGGTGCCTATGTGGTGTCAGGCCCGGCCGTGGTGGCCGAGCAACTACCCGATAGCCATCCCTCCAAAAAGGTCGCTTTGACCTATGTGGCCCAGTATGAGAAGGCCTATGGCCCGGGCTCACGCAACCAGTTTGCCGCCCACGGCTATGACGCCTTCTCGGTGCTGGAAAAGGCCGTGCCTATCGCACTGAAGAAGGCCAAGCCCGGCACCAAGGAATTCCGCGCCGCACTGCGCGATGCCTTGGAAGGCATGGGCCGCACCGTAGTCGCCCATGGCGTACTGAACTGGACCAAGGACGACCATTGGGGTTACACACCTGAAACCGGCGTAATGCTCAAGGTAGTGAACGGTGACTGGAAGGTCGAGTAATTTTTATGGATTCGACAATCTTCAGCATCCTGCTGCTCGACGGCATAACCAATGGTGCCGTGTATGCGTTGCTGGGGCTTGCCACGGTACTGGTGTTCTCGGTCACCCGGGTGATCTTTATTCCCCAGGGAGAGTTTGTCGCCTATGGCGCGCTCACCCTGGCCATTTTCCAGACCGGCCAGGTGCCGGGCACGGTCTGGCTGCTGCTGATCATGGCGCTGCTGCCGCCCGCCATTATTTCGCTGGTGTCGCTGTGGGCGGCACCGCAAAACCTCCCGCTCTTGGTGCAGGCTGGGTTGACGGTGGCCATCGTCACCTCCTTCGGGCCATTGGTCTATCGCCTGGCTTACCAGTCGCTGGCCGATGCCAGCTCGCTGGTGCTGCTGATTGTGTCGGTGGGCGTGCACTTTGCCATGACCGGCCTGGGCCTGCTGTTCTTTGGCGCCGAGGGCTTTCGCAACCCTTCCTTCTGGGACATGCGCGTGAATCTCGGCGGCCTTGCCATCAAGGGCCAGGCCATCATCATCTTCATGGTGTCGCTGGCACTGATCGTGCTGCTGTGGCAGTTCTTTGCGCGCACCCTGCACGGCAAGGCGTTGCAGGCCACGGCGGTCAATCGCCTGGGCGCGCGCCTGATGGGCATCTCCACCATAGGCGCCGGCCAGGCCACCTTTGCCATGGCTGCGCTGATTGGCGCGCTGTCGGGCCTGCTGATAGGACCGACCACCACGGTGTTTTATGACTCCGGTTTTCTGATCGGCCTCAAGGGCTTTGTGGCCGCCGTGATGGGGGGCTTGCAAAGCTACCCGCTGGCGGCTGTGGGCGCCATCTTTGTTGGTCTGGTCGAAGCCTTCGGCTCGTTCTGGGCCAGTGCCTTCAAGGAGGTAATTGTGTTCACCCTGGTGCTGCCGATTTTGTTGTGGCGCTCCATGGCCGACGGCCACGCCGAGGAACATTGAGATGACGCTACCCACCCCCCTGCAGCACTGGCTGCACAACGCCCGCGCCCAACGCATCGCCGTGTTTGCCTGCATGCTCTTGTACGCGGTGTCACCGGTGCCGGATTTCTGGATCACCCAGCTCAATTACATCGCGCTTTACAGCCTGGTGATTTTGGGCCTGGTGCTGCTCACCGGCATTGGCGGACTCACCTCCTTCGGTCAGGCGGCCTTTGTCGGCATAGGCGCCTATACCAGCGCCTACCTCACGGTCAACATGGGCTGGTCGCCCTGGCTCACGGTGTTTGCCGGACTGTTCATCACGGCAGTGAGCGCGCTGGTGGTGGGCTGGATCACGCTGCGCATGTCGGGCCACTACCTGCCTTTGGCAACCATCGCCTGGGGCCTGTCGCTGTACTACCTGATGGGCAATCTGGATGCGCTGGGCAAGTACGACGGCATCCAGGGCGTGCCGCCCATCATGCTCGGCAGTTGGGATATCAGCCAGGGCCGCAGCTTCTTTGTGCTGGCCTGGGGGCTGGTGCTACTGGGTGTGTTCGCCCTGTTGAACCTGCTAGATTCCCGCACCGGCCGCGCCATCCGCGCCATGCGCGCAAGCGTCTTGATGGCCGAGGCCATGGGCGTGGACACGCTGCGCCACAAGATCGGCATCTTCCTGATCGCGGCACTCTTTGCCAGCGTCTCGGGTTGGCTGTTTGCGCATTTCCAGCGCACGGTGAACCCCTCGCCCTTCGGCCTGAAGATGGGTATCGAATACCTGTTCATGGCCGTTCTCGGCGGAGTCGGTTATGTCTGGGGTGCCATAGGCGGCGCCGTGCTGACCAAGCTGCTGGAAGACCAGTTGCAGGTGCTGCTGCCCAAACTGCTGGGAACCAGCGGCAGCTACGAGGTGATTGTGTTCGGCATCGTACTGGTGCTGGTCTTGAAGTACCTGCCCGACGGCATGTGGTCCCTGGTCGGCCGCTGGTTGCCCAAGCCCGAACGCGTCGATGACTGGCAGCGCGCGGCCCTGCTGCCCGAGCGCAGCAAGCCCGCCCTGGGTGAGACCGTGCTGGAAGTGACCGACATCCGCAAACAGTTCGGTGGCCTCACCGCCGTGAAAGACATCAGCTTCCATATCAAGGCCGGACAGATCGTCGGCCTGATCGGCCCCAACGGCGCCGGCAAGTCCACCACCTTCAACCTGGTCAGCGGCGTGCTGGGCCTGACCTCGGGCACGGTGAAGTTTCGTGGCGAGACCATCAGTGGCCTGCCCTCGCGGGAAATTGCCAACCGCGGCATGAGCCGTACCTTCCAGCACGTGAAGATGATTCCGGAAATGACGGTGCTGGAGAACGTGGCGCTCGGTGCGCAACTGCGCGGCAACCAAAGCGCATTGTCCTCCATGCTGCGGCTTGACCGTGCGGAAGAACAAAGCCTGTTGCGCGAAGCGGCCCGCCAATTGGCGCGCATCGGCATGGGCCATGCCTTGCATGAACAGGCCGGCAACCTGGCCATGGGCCCGCAGCGTCTGATGGAAATCGCCCGTGCCCTGTGCAGCGACCCGTCGCTACTCCTGCTGGACGAACCCGCCGCCGGTCTGCGCCACAAGGAGAAGCAGGCGCTGATCGGCGTGCTGCGTCAACTGCGCTCCGAGGGCATGAGCATTCTGCTGGTGGAGCACGACATGGACCTGGTGATGGACGTAACCGACCACATCGTGGTGATGGAGTTCGGCACCAAGCTGATGGACGGCACACCCGAGCAGGTGCAGCAAAGCCCGCAAGTGCGGGCGGCGTATCTTGGTATGGAGCATTGAAGGCAGCAACATGAGCGAAACCGTTTTATCCATACAGGGCCTGCACGCCGGCTACGGCCGTGCCGAGGTGCTCAGTGGCATTGACCTGTCGGCGCCCAAGGGCAGCATCATCACCGTCATCGGACCGAATGGCGCGGGCAAATCCACTTTCCTGAATGCACTGATGGGCGTGCTGCCGTCCAAGGGCAGCATCCACTTTGAAGGCCGAGACATCAGCCCGTTGTCGCTCGAAGAACGCGTCATGCTCGGCATTGCGCTGGTGCCGGAAAAGCGCGAACTGTTTGGCACCATGCCGGTGGAAGACAACCTGCTGCTGGGCGCCTTCCGCCAGGTGCGCCTGCGCAACAAACAGTGGCGCGAACAGATCGATGTTGTCTACGAAATATTTCCGCGCCTGAAAGAGCGGCGCCTGCAACTGGCAGGCACGCTGTCGGGCGGCGAGCGCCAGATGCTGGCGGTGGGCCGCGCCATGATGTCCCGCCCCACGCTGCTGATGCTGGACGAGCCCAGTCTGGGCCTGGCGCCGCTGGTGGTGCGTGAAATCTTCAAAACCATTGACGCGTTGCGCAAGACCGGCGTCACCACCCTGCTGGTGGAACAGAACGCCCGCGCCGCGCTGGAGACCGCCGACTATGGCTATGTGCTGGAAATGGGCGAGGTTGCCCTGCACGGCCCGGCACAAGACCTGGCGAAAGATGCGCGCGTAATCGACACCTACCTGGGCGCCGCGCGCAAGCCGGTTGCCGCAACCGAAAGCCACGCATGAGCGATTACCAACCCCGCCCCGCCGATATCCAGTTCATCCTGTCGAGTGTGCTGGGCGCACCGGCCACTTTGCAAGGCCTGCCAGCCTATACCGAGGTGGATGCTGAGCTGATGCAGCAGGTGCTGGAAGAGTCCGCCAAGTTTGTCGGCGAAGTGGTGGCACCGCTGCACCGCATTGGCGACGAAGTCGGCGCACAGCACACGCTGGATAACGGCATGGGCAAGGTCACCATGCCGCCGGGTTTCAGGGACGCCTACCAGAGCTTCTGGCAAAGCGGCTGGCCCGCCTTGGCATGTGCTACCGAAGACGGCGGTCAGGGCCTGCCGGCCGTGCTGGAGGCCACGCTGTACGAGATGCTGAGCGCGGCCAACCACGGCTGGACCATGGCACCGGGTCTGCTGCATGGCGCCTATGAATGCATCAAACACCATGCCAGCGATGCGCTTAAAAGTCAGTATCTGGAAAAGGTCGCCACCGGTGAATGGCTGGCCACCATGTGCCTAACCGAGGCCCATGCCGGCAGCGACCTGGGGCTGGTGCGCACCCGCGCGTCTGTGCAGGCGGACGGCAGTTACGACATCAGTGGCACCAAGATTTTTATCTCCGGCGGCGAGCATGATCTCTGTGACAACATCGTGCACCTGGTGCTGGCGCGCCTGCCCGATGCGCCGCCCGGACCCAAGGGTCTGTCGCTGTTTTTAGTGCCGAAGTTTTATGCGGATGGCACGCGCAGTGCCGCGCATTGCGACCGCCTTGAGGAGAAGATGGGCCTGCATGGCAGCCCCACCTGCGTCATGCGCTTTGAAGCGGCCAGGGGCTGGATCGTCGGCGAAGCGGGCCGGGGCCTGAACGCCATGTTCGTGATGATGAATGCCGCGCGCCTGCATGTGGCGCTGCAGGGCATTGGCCTCTTGGATGCAGCCTGGCAAAAGGCCGACGCCTATTCCCGGGAGCGGCGTCAGATGCGTGCGCCGGGGCGCGGCAAAAGTGCAGCCGAGGCGGATTTCATTGCCGAGCACCCCGCCATGCGACGGATATTGGACACGCAGCGCGCCTGGGTCGATTGCGGCCGCGTGCTGGCCTACACCACGGCCGTGGAACTCGATGTCATCAAGCACCACGCCGATGCCGACCGCCGCGCGCAGGGGCAGCGCTGGTGTGCCCTGGTTACACCGGTGATCAAGGCCGCGTTCACGCAGCAGGCCTTTTATGGCGGCAGCGAATGCCTGCAGGTGTTTGGCGGCCACGGCTATGTGCGCGAGTGGGGCATCGAGCAGATCGTGCGCGATTCTCGCGTGACCATGATTTACGAAGGCACCAACGAGATCCAGGCCATAGACCTGTTGGTGCGCAAGGTGCTGGCAGATGGTGGCGCCAGCCTGTCCGCCCTGCTGGACGAACTGACCGCGCAATTGCCCGCCGGTCTGGAAGCAAGCACCACCGTGCAACAACGCTTCACCCAACTGCGCGGCCTGACCGAGGCGCTGGTGCTGGCCGCCAAGGACCATGCCACGCTGGCCTATTGGGTGGCCGACGACTACCTGCGTCTGGTGGCCATGGCGCTGCTAGGCTGGGCCGGTGCGCGCATCGAGGCTTCGGCGCCTGCGGATGCGCAGCGCTGGACGCAGCCCCAAAGCGCTCTCAAGCGCTGGGTACTGCCCGAATTTGCCATGCGCCTGGCCATCATCGAAGCGGCGCTGGTCTAGGCTGGCTACGGCCGCCTTATCATCCAGAGCACATGACATCCGCTACCGAAAAGCCCTTTGTAGAAAAGGTCAACACCCGCTACCTTGAAACTCTGGTGGGCTACAACGCCAGACGGGCCGCGCTGGCGGTGATCAGCCTGTTTTTGGAAGAGATGGCGGTGTATGCGCTGCGGCCGGTGGACTTTTCTGCCCTCTCGCTGATCACCCACAACCCCGGCATCACCTCACGCCAGCTCTGCAGCACCCTGGGCATTCAGGCGCCCAACATCGTGGCCATGGTCAATGGCTTTGAGAAGCGCGGCCTGATTGAGCGCCACGCCCATCCGCGTGATGGCCGCGCCTTTGGCCTGATGCTCACGGCCGAGGGCGAGGCGCTGATGCTGCAGGCGGAAAAAACCGCGTCCAGTCTGGAAGCGCGCGTGGCCACCAAGCTGACGGCGCCCGAGCGCCGCGACATGATCCGGCTGCTGAAGAAGATTTACAAATAGCCAGGCGCACTGGGTCAGCGTCAAGGCTCCTCAGGGTTTCACAAACTTCAGCGTCATACGGTCGCTTTCTCCTATGGCCTGGTAGCTTTCGCGGTCCACTTCCTTGTTCACATAGCCCGGCGGCAGCGCCCATACACCGCCCACATGGTCGGTATGATCCAAAGGATTGGCGTTGATCTCGGAACTCGCCTCCAGCCGGAAACCGGCCTCCTGCGCCAGTCCAATGACGAAGGCCTGGTGTACGTAACCGGTGCTGCTGCTTGCATCCTGGAAGCGGCTACTGGGCAGGCGGTGCTCGACGACGCCAAACACACCGCCCGGCTTCAAGCTGCGGTAGGCGCTGGCAAACACGTTGCGCACGCCCTCATCTCCGCTGGCCATCCAGTTGTGTACATTGCGAAAGGTGAGCACCAGATCGGCGCTGCCAGGTGCCGCATAGTCCAATTTTGTGGGTGGCGCAAATACCGCCAGGCGGACCTTGTCATAGCGCTGCGGGTCGGCGGCCAGCTTAACCTTGAGCCGTTCCACGCTCTTGACTGCCTCCGGTTTGGGCGAATCCGGATCGTCCGCTGCCAGAATGAGCTGACCCTTGTCGCGCAAATAGGGCGCCAGGATTTCGGTATACCAGCCAGCGCCTGGGCTGATCTCCACCACCGTGCTGTCCGCGCGGATGCCAAAAAAGCTCAGCGTCTCCAAGGGGTGGCGCCAGCTATCGCGGGCGACAAAGGCCGTCGTGCGAGCGGGGCTGGCAATCGCCTGTTGCAGCGCCTCATCGGCAGCCTGTGCCGAGGTCAATAGACTCAAGGCCAGCAGGCCGATAAGCAGAAATTTCATGGCAATACCCTTGTGTTGCGCCCATTACGGAAAGTGCATCACTATACGGCCAGCAATCCGTGGGCTGGGGCAGCAAGGCAATACCCTGGAGTCTCGCCTGCGCGGCAATGACAGGATCTAGTGAAGGACCAGGCGCGGTGCTAAGCTCGATAAACTGCGCCCATGCTTTGCGTCGCCAAGCCTTGGCACATTCACCCGCTTGGGCCTCCGCAAATATGTGTCGAGAACCAAAGCCTTACAAATCAACGGCTTAGGCCATCCGACAGGCGCT